>Ga0153924_1000422_pt1 | contig 26902 bp, 21 predicted proteins | sample TSNJ008MetaG_FD_104709 | JGI IMG/M metagenome (GOLD analysis project Ga0153924, IMG submission 104709) | Attine ant fungus gardens microbial communities from New Jersey, USA - TSNJ008 MetaG | ecosystem: Host-associated > Fungi > Mycelium > Unclassified | place: USA: New Jersey, Wharton State...
CTCAAGAGGTAACGAACTAAGGATCGGCAATGTGTTATCGGCCTAACTACCGGCAGAAATATTGACAATCTACCATGAGTGAATTAGTGTCCGGGAAACTCCGTCCGGAGATTAAGTGCCACCAATGGACTTATGCAGTTCAGAGCTCGGGTGCTGAGACCACGAGGGACCAGAAAGAATATCCTGAACCGGTAATTGGACCAGTGTGAACAGCGTATCGGCTGACGAATGTTAGTTTATGGTCACGGTTCTGCCGGCACCGAATTTTGGATGAGTCCCATTCTTCGGGTTATATGTCATTCATGTTTGGTATATTGCTACTGACACAATAACACTTTGCTTTTATCACTTGGCACACATCTAACACCCATACCCCAGACACCCTCATAGCTGCAGTTGGTGTTTATGTTAACGCCCAGAGGGCTACCTTCCCACGCTCGACAATGCATTACTGCACATGGTGACACGGCGGACATCTGTCAAGTCGGCATGGGAATTTTGCTGTCGAGTTACGGTATGGCGTCAACTACTTGTCAACTGTGTCATGTGTCACACCTGTTGTCAAGTTTGCACATTTCGACAATTAGCCCTCCATAGACTCTGACAATGATTTGCATGCCTATCCACCTGGCCATGTCCCTGTAGAATCCCAGCAAATGGCCGTTCTTGAGAGCCTGCTCTAGTCATGGATGGCCAAAATGCAAGAATTATTTCACCAGTAGTACAATAAATGAGGAGTTCACTCGATCGAAACCACGTGTCAACTTTCAGTCCACGCTACCAGGGGTTCGAACTTGTGCATCCCCATCACCTGTCAAAGGTAGGGGCGATAGTCCCAGGTTTCCTCAGGCCATGAGATAAGGTACGCACTACACTCCTAGATTCTCCCAGATTCCTACTGGAAGTCATCCAATAATGTAATGTGGAAGTGTAATGGATGCCTAAAATAGCCAATCATCAACCGCCGGCTGCGTACTGCCATAAGTGTGTGCGCACAAAGCTTGATTCAGTGTCACTGTCAAGTACTCTATGCCATCACGCTGACTGAGTCCATGTGTTCAAAAACTGCCGGAGCAGCAGAGAGAGCCGATTGTATTGGTGATAATATTTCACTTCTGGACTTGACTCAATAGGAGACCTCTCAAGGCATACGAAGACATTCTTTCTCATTCTATATCCCACTAGCAGTCAAGTATTGTTCAGTGAAAATGAGAGTCTACCAGGGAATCAATGTCTTATCAGGAACATGACCTTTTTTAGAAACAATTTATAACGCGGTGTACGTACACGGTCCGCGGTAGTCCATTAACTACGGAGGCTCAGTGCCTCTAATAAATATACAAATGAAGTCAAACAAAAAAGACAAACACAGAACGAAAGAGAAACAGAGAAAAATATAGGGGAAAAGAGGCAGCATAGGGTTGGAGACGAGTATTAGGGACATGACGCAGAATAATTCTAGAATGTAACTATAAAAAGATTAAACACAGGTGTGATATTTCTGCATTAAGTAACTGGAATATCATCGGTTCATCTGCAATACATACATGTATACCATAACCATAACACTATTAGGGACTCACCAAAAATCTAGTTAGTCGTATGTCTGCCCCCAGGTGTATGGTTTATAATAATTAATTTGTGTAGACTTCTGACCGGTTCAGCAATACAGCCATCAGAATATGATGAGAGTTCATCCGATCAGTGGTCAAAATATATGAACCCGAGACAGGTTCCGGTCGTCCGTCCTTCGTGCCTTCCTTCTCTCGGCTGCCCAACTTTTTTCAATTGCTGAGGACACGGCCGACAACACTTCAATGTTTCTGGAATGCTCAACAGGACAAGATATCTCTCCTTCGGGGACTCCGTGCTCTATGCAGAAAGACCGGATCGTCACTGACGCTGAGAAACGTGCTGTACGAAAACTTGATTACACAGTCATTCCTGTCATGACAATGTTCTACCTTTTGTCGTTCTTGGTATTTATGATTCCTCGTCATTATCTTGCATTGGATTGCTTGCTGATTTTTCATACGTAGGATCGCGCCAATATTGGTCACTAATATCTTTCGTAAACTCGGAAGTATGGGCTAACTTCTTGTAGGCAACGCTCGGGTAGCCGGTTTGCAGAAGAGCCTTGGTCTCACAGATCACCAGTATCAAGTCTGCGTGACTGTGATGTATGTGTAAGTAACGTGTCAAGCTGCTTCTCCGACGTTAAGCTTGGGTAATTATAGTCCTTACATCGTGGCTGAACTACCTTCCAACTTGCTTTTACGATGGATTGGACCACGCATTGCTATGCCTACAATTTTGACTGCCTGGGGAATCATTGTCACTCTCCAAGGTATTTTATGCAAGCTTTATTACGTCGGACACTCTCTGGATGCTTCATTAGGTCTAGTATCTTCATACGCCGGACTCGTAGCTGTACGGGCTCTTCTCGGTTTAATCGAAGGACCCATGTTTCCTGGTATTGTTCTTTATCTTTCCGGATTCTACACTCGTCAAGATTTATCACTCCGGTAAGGAATCCCCCAACCAAGTCAATTTTTTTAATATATTCAGCCATTTTTCAGTATCGCATTGTTCTTCTCTTCCGCTTCGGTATGTTGGCCACTTAAACTACTGGGGGTTCAGCTGAAATGTTACACCATCAGCTCTCCGGCGTTTTCTCTGGCCTCTTGGCAGCTGCAATCCAAAACATGGACGGAATAGGCGGTCGGCCCGGCTGGGCATGGATCTTTATCCTTGTATGTACTCCATTATTTTCCTCCTCTTGCTTTGTGTTGGCTTTCTTTTTCCTTTCCCTTGTATCAATTGCGCACTCACACTCACAACAGGAAGGACTTTTCTCTTTTCTTGTTGGTGTAACCAGTTTCTTCCTCGTCCCCTCCACACCTCGAGACTCTAAATTTCTTACCCTACACGAAAAACAGCTCATACAAGAACGCCTTGAGCTTGACAGACCCGCAGTCACACCCAATGCACCCTCTGATAAATTCTCCTTCCGTGAAATCCTCAATTCTCTGACTTCAATCCACGTTATCCTTGTTTTCATCAGTTTATTCATGCTCGGGACGATTCTTTATGGTTTGGCACTGTTCAGTCCATCGACTATTAATCAAATGGGATTCAGTCCTGTCAAGAGCCAGCTGTTGAGTGTGGGCCCTTTCGCTGCTGGATTTTTCCGTAAGTGTTTTTTCTCTCTCACTTGCTTCCTCCTTTCTCCTAACTTCCTCCTTTTCTCTCTCATAGTTACGCTCCTTTCCGCGTATTTTTCCGACAAATACCAGAACCGCTCCATCCCAACCATACTCGTCGTACTCCTCTGTGTCATCGGGTTCTCAATGAATCTTCGTAAGTCTACAAACCGAAATACTCTATCCCTGCGCACGTAATCAAAATTTTCTCTGAGTGAAAGCGTTTCCGAGCTTGTTCCAATCCATATGATCATATGCTAAGTACTGTACTTTTTTTTTACAAAACGCTCAGGCACAAACGACAAATTTGTGGCATACGGCTCTCTTTACTTCACCATACCGGGGGTATACGCCGCAGCCCCTACCCTCTCCGCATGGTTGGCCAATAATTCTGAACCATACTTCCGTCGTGCAGCTAGTATTGCTTTTGGATTTATTGCTACCAATTGTGTATGTGATTACGTTGAAAGCGTGAATTGTGATTGACTCTTGCACATCCGTCCATGTGTCATGTAGGGTGGTATCCTCAGTACATGGCGATTTCCTTCCAACGAAGGTCCCCGGTTCACAAAAACCACGATCCTGAATCTTGTATTGTACGTGTCTACGCATTCTTTCCTTTACCAACTTCCCCCCAGTACTTGAACATACTAAAAACAATTCCTGTGCTGTCACAGCTCCGTACTCATAATCATCATCACTTGCCTCAACGTAGCAGTCCTGTACTACAAGAACAAGAGAAAACAACACGATCGGGCTCAGATTCTCGCTTTCACCAAGATCTCCGAAGCTGAAAAAGACTTCAAAGATCCTGATGATGAACTTCGTTCATGGGTAGAACTAGGAGACAAACATCCCGATTTTGTCTACACTTACTGAGTGTAGTCAAAGCAATTCTCTTTATTGTATGATATTGATGAACCAGTTGGTGCAAGCTGTCTGTGTTCATATAACTTTTAGGAGCCTTCCGCCATATATCAATATTGATCTACACTAGTACATTAATACATTTCCGCTGACTTCTCCGACCAGGCACCCAGATTAGAGTAAAGCTCATCATCAGTACGTGACAAGAAGTCTACTCGTGTGACATACAAGTCCACTCAACTCTACATAACAACCACTCACTCAGCTAGTCCCTCCGCTTCACGTCCTTGGTGTTCCCACAGAAGCCCAGAGCCTAAGTACATTCTAGATTAAAATTTTTTTGAAGTTACTTATTATCTACTTCCGAGCATTCCCCCGGCATCGCTTTACGATGACACTACCAACGCCTGTGGCGACAACCTCGCGATAAATTGGATTTTGTAGCAGATCACATAGAAGATCATTCTCACACTGATCTGGACTCCATGCCAACACTCCATACCAACGCCATCGGATCATGATGTCAGCAATGACTTCATAAGTTGACGACAATCAGCTGTCAACTGATCTGTCACTTCACACCTATGTTTTTCCAAGTTGCTCTCAAAATCGACGCCATCAGCCTATGAATTCTCCTCACACTGTGGCTGACTACATAGCAGGTATTGCGATGGACTGACGCAATAGACATGTCCGAGCTCAAACATCATTCTATTGACTCTTCTATCATTCTATTGACTCTTCCATTCCACTTACACCACCATTCTTCCATTGTCTCTCCACTCTTCCGACACCACCATTCTTCCATTGTCTCTCCACTCTTCCGACACCATCATTCTTCCATTGCCTCTCCACTCTGCCGACACCACCGCTCTAGCCGACCCATCACCGATATGATGCCACCTGTCATTGGGGGCCACAAGCTAACACCAAGGAATGTAGAGCAGGCTTATACGGAGTCCAGTTTCACTACTATCCTCCTTCAGCTGTCTACTCGATCCCAAGACGTCTGAGGTATTAACTGAATAAAAGCGGGATGTCTCTGTGTACTATACAATAACCCATTATTCAATATACAACCTTGCCTTCAAATTTCTGGCTTACTCCCTATGCTGGAAATTTTAAATGCTGTTCCGAATGGTATTACAACAGCTGTAGATGGGATCGGCTCTGAGTCACCATTTTTTTGCACCCTCATGAACCCAAACAATGAGCATTCCTATCCACCATATCAGAGATGTAAGCTCAGGCATCACGGAGTAAGTTAGACAACTGAGGGAGGAAGGAATAGATCCAGGCCTTAAGTAGCGTGTCCAACAAAGGTATAGAGTACCATACCAGTGAGTACCGAAAATAAGAAAATGGAAGTACTGCATCAGTCTGGTGATGACATCATAGAGAGAGTGTCAGTCTCGTCTGGTAGAGAACGATGTAGTTATGTTACTAGACCAGTTCAACACACCAGGATACCCTCACTTCAATGAACAGAAGCAGACATTCTTTGAGAACTTTCAAACCAAGCCCGTGAAGCATTGCTTGAGGGCAAAGTTGAAGAAGCAGTTGGCCGATGTCAACATAGGTGTGACATATGTGACAGCCAAATTTAGTGCCAAGTGACAGATCAGTCGACAACTGATTGTCCGCCGTGTAAAGTATTCCATCATCAAGCCTTTTCTCGACCAATCTCATTTATTTTACAAGATTCTGACGTGCAAATAAATGAATGGGGAACCACTACAGGCATATTAGGTCTATTCTCTACAGTACCACTCCGTAGGTTTTTATGGCATCATTCCTCAAATGCCTCAACGCCTCATAGTCGTGCATCCGATGAAATTTTCTTAAATTATATCATAGTTCATCATGATCAAAACCGGACTCGTCGTCATCATCGGCAGAATCCGAGCCGCTGGAAGAGTAGAGTTTGGTAGTGATGGGATTGACAATGCCTTGCACCTCTGAAATAATCAACTCAGTGAAACGAGCCCATATAAAACCTCAAAAATTACATACCAGCCAACTTCTCCTCAAGATCCTCGACACTAGCACTTGAACCGTTTTCGTCAATCCATTCAGTAGCTTCTTTGACAGCGTCAAGAATAGTCTTTTTGTCCTCATCATCAAGTTTGCCACCAAGACCTTCAGAGTCAGCGACTTGATTCTTCAGACCATAAACGAACGACGAAAGTGAATTAAGAGCCTCAATCCTCTTGCGTTGGGCTTCATCCTCAGCAGCGAATTTCTCAGCTTCTGCAACCATGCGGTCGATCTCCTCTTGGGAGAGACGGCCCTTCTCATTCTTGATAGTAATTGCCTCTGACTTGCCACTGAAAAGAATGAGAAAACAACCAAAAGTTGTATAGAATGTCACCTACGTTCCCTTGTCAGCGGCTGAAACCTTCATAATACCGTTGGCGTCGATTTCAAAAGTGACCTCAATCTGAGGGACACCCCGAGGAGCGGGGGGGATACCAGTGAGCTCAAATTTACCGAGAAGATTGTTATCCTTGGTGAGGGAACGTTCACCCTCAAAGACTTGGATGAGAACAGTGGGTTGGTTGTCCGCAGCGGTAGAAAAGATCTGACTCTTCTTGGTTGGGATGACAGTGTTACGAGGGATGAGCTTGGTGAAAACCCCACCAGTAGTCTCAATACCGAGGGTGAGGGGGTTGACGTCAACGAGAACGACATCAGCGGTGCCCGGGACACCGGAGAGAATACCACCCTGGACAGCGGCACCATAGGCAACAGCTTCATCAGGGTTGATTCCTTTCGAAGGCTCCTTGCCACCAAAGAATTCTTTAAGGAGCTGTTGAACTTTAGGAATACGAGTGGAACCACCGACAAGCACAACCTGAAGAATTGATGAGTAACATAAGATGAAACTCACGAAATGGCCTACCTCATCGATATCCTCTTTCTTGACGTTGGCATCCTTCAGAACCTGTTCAACGGGCTTCATGGTCTTGCGGAAAAGATCCATGTTGAGCTCCTCAAACTTGGCACGGGTAAGAGTTTCAGAGAAATCGTTGCCATCCTCGAATGATTCAATTTCGATGCGAGTGGACTGTTGACTGGAGAGGGTCCTCTTGGCCTTCTCGACCTCACGCTTCAGTTTACCGAGAGCGCGAAGGTTCTTGCTGACATCAGTGCCAGTTTTTTTCTTGTAGCTCTTGACGAGGTAGTCAATGACGCGATTATCAAAATCTTCACCACCAAGATGGGTGTCACCAGCAGTAGCCAAAACCTCGAAGACACCATCGTCAATGGAAAGGAGAGAGACATCAAAGGTTCCACCACCAAGATCATAGACAATAATCTGAGATTCGCCGCCTTTCTTGTTAAGGCCGTAGGCGATAGCGGCGGCAGTAGGCTCGTTGATGATGCGGAGGACAGTAAGACCGGCAATGGTTCCGGCGTCCTTGGTTGCCTGACGCTGAGCGTCGTTGAAATCTATAGACTGCCTGAGTAAACTAGATGATTCTCAATGTGGACACTTACAGGCAGGGACGGTGACGACGGCATGGGTGACCTTTGTGCCGAGATAGGTCTCAGCAGTCTCCTTCATTTTGGTAAGAACCATGGCGGAGATTTCCTCAGGGGTAAAGTAACGGTCCTCATTCTTGTGCTTGACGACGACAGCGGGTTTGCCGTTTTGCTCGGTGACCTTGAAGGGCCAATGCTTCATATCGCGCTTGAGTTCGGGATCATTCATCTTGCGACCGATGAGACGTTTAGCGTCAAACACTGTGTTTGTAGGATTCGAGTGGAAAGCGTTCTTGGCTGAGTCGCCGACACTAGGAAAGCCTCAGTTTATGTATGTAGAGTTGCTTGTACCACGCACAGTCGTTCTTCGTCAGTAAAACTAACCCAAGACGGTGTGATACGATGACCCTGATCATTGGCAATAATTTCTACGCGACCACTTCGCTGAACACTGTAGAGCATGTCAACTTGCAGTTATCCATTGATCCAGATGCCACATACCCAACGCAAGAATACCTGTGTGCCTACAAGTCAGTCCAATCTGGCTAAAAACACCGAGAAATTTGCATACGTTGTACCAAGATCTGAAGAAGCACCGTTATACAAGAACTGATCCCAGACAGTGAATACCACACACCAATACCGATGACAGTTCCATATTCTGGATGGGCGTCTTCAGCAGACACCGCAGGAGGACAACAACAGAGGATGGCAAGGAGGGCAAGGAAGAAAACAGAAAGGACGGAGAAAATGCTCCTGTGGGGGGAGCGGGACGGTGAACTCATCGTAGTCGAGGTTCAGGGGACCTGTCGATGTTGCCCAACTATTTATTGATTTGAGCTGACGTGTCACCTGTACGTGGCCAGTCACGTGCCGTTCTGGCTGTGACATGCGGGATCATTGAGCGGCGCTACTCTCATGTCTTCTCCGCAGATCATCTATCGCCCTTACTCCGGCGAATCCGATCTTCCACATGTCATGGCCCTTGTCCAGAGTGAACTTAGTGAACCCTATGTCGTTTATACTTTTCGCTACTTCCTCCACCAATGGTCAGATAGAACAGTTAGTTTCCTGTCTGGTCGCGTGCCACTAACACATCCGTCCTTCAGGCCACATCTATCTTTTCTGGTACGCATTGCGAACTCGTCTCCTCGATTTTTGTTTCTCACCAGCTCAAAGGCGTATTCCAACGACCCAACCAAGTCAGATCCAATTGGAGTCATAGTCTGCAAACAGAGTATGCATCGTAACAAATCTAACAGAGGCTACATTGCCATGCTCAGTGTCGACAGAAACTGGCGCAACCGTGGTATAGGTTCGTCCCATCTTCCATATCTCCCCACAAAGGCGTCGAAATAGATTCTTACTTACAGATCCTTAAAAACGGGGAAACTCATCAATCTCATTTGGTGCGGTTATCTCTTGTTTCCCTCCATCCTCCTCTAGCTAGTGCTCTTGTTCGCAACTCAATCGAGGCCATGAAATATGACGGCGTTGAAGAGGTCCGTGCCCTTATTCGGCTTACTCATAAAAGGAATAGCTTCACGCCTCATCATAGGTTATCCTTGAAACCGAATTTGACAACCTAGCCGCCCTGTCACTCTACGAATCTCTTGGTTTTATCCGCGAGAAACGATTATACCGTTTTTACCTCAACGGCAAAGATGCCTTTCGGCTTGTTCTCGCTGTTCCTCCATCCGATTTCGATGACGCTTCAGATGCTTCTTCTCAACCCTCTTTCTCTCCCCCCAAACCTTCTATTCGTTGTCCTCCTTATCGCGCTATCAATGTAATACCATACTCAGATGACGAAGATGACTATGTCTCAGGTCGCTAATTTTGGGAGATTCTATCAGACAGTGTAGGAATAGATTTTTGTAGTATAGATACCTCTTTTGTGCCATACGATTTATATTGTACTTGTCATGCAGTGACTGTTATGTACAAATGCCACCTCTTCTCAGCATCATTCTACAGCAGATTTGAGTGGACAGTATCGAACCCAGGCTATGTGGATGTCAGATATATCGAAAACTAACCTGTTTAGTTTATCCCAACCTTGACTCAAGGATAAAAATAGTTACTTCTACCCTTATCCCCTTACCCCTACCTCTCCCTATGGGTACACTCTGCCCTAATTTTATCCCTGATTGGCCCTGGGTTTTGGACTATATACTATTCTGAAGGGTGCATTTTATCCTGAGAGTAGAGCATGGGCTGGAGAGTACATTTCTAATATTCTGCACTTCCCTTGAGGGTATTTTCTGGTGATATTTCACATGACCAGTAAGTGCCAGAAAAGGAAATAGAATTCAGTAAATCAGAAGCTATATGGGGAACATAGAGCCCGACTCGAATTAACAGCATGCCGCCAAGCACTCATCGAAGTTAGAAATCATATTTTTCTTCTGCGAACGATTTATTGTATTATCAAGAAGACATTTATCAGACCTAGTATCATTTTTAATACTGTATCTAGCCTCCTGTTTTCCATACTCAGAGTTCAATCGACACTATGCATATTCAGTGTTTCTATGTCTTCTCATTTTCCCTTTTCTTTTCGTTTCAATTTTCTTTCTTATTGCTAGGGCCATGTATCTTAGCTACGGTCTGCCAAGAGTTCCGCGTTACAAATCTTAATAAAAGATAAAATTAAGCTACTATGGATCAGCACATTACTCATAACCTTTGATGTACTTTTGGATAATCAAATAGGAATTACCTTTGGAGCTTATTCCACTGCTCGAGTGTGGAATACCAGATATGTTCCTGGTCCATTTAAGGGTCACTACACAAAATAGGACAACGAAACTGATATCCGTAACAGGCAATAGTAGTAATGATGAAATCCATTTAAAGCAACGCCACTATGTGGGGAAACAGCCTACAAATTAGGAATACTGAAAGGGGCTATGAACAAAAGATCTGCCAAGGAAGGTATTCTTCGGAATTCGAGAATATCTCGTACGATAACTAGGCATTCTTCCATTGTCATCCCAAGCCGCCACGCTTGCACTTTCAGTGACAATAACTAAGCGAGGAAAACGGTCATGCCGGTCAAGACTGCAAAAAGACCATATTGAACAGTCACATCCGTGGCAGAACTGGTGCTGGTGGAGCTAGTAGTAGGGGCGGCACTACCGGCACTACCGGCACTGGTAGGGTTCGTGGGGCTACCGGCATTTGTTGGAAAAAGGGATGCTTCACTTGGAATGGGTTGTGGGCTTGCGGATGCGGATGCACCTATTCCGACAAGACCATTTTCGTTTTGCTGATAGCGGGGAAGGGTAGTCATAAGAATAGGGCTCGATAAGTGATAAATGGGGAAAAAACCTTACACCGACAGCAGTAGCCTGAGAGGCTTGAGTTTTGTAATTATCGAAGGTGTTAGCACCAGATGTAGGGGCGTTGATGGCACCGACCATCTCTATTATTATAACAGTAAAATAAGTTTGATCAGATAGAAAGTGGGGTACTGACCAGCTATACAGTGAGGTGATGGCAACAACTGTTTACAGAAGAACCAGATCGCTGGAGAGGGGCATCATCAACCCACTGATGCAAGAGCGGAAAAGAACTCACGCTTCGAGTCATCCGTGATTGTGAGGTTGAACTCCGGCACAGGAGACAAGCCTGCCATAGGGAGAAAGACCCAACCTGAATCAAATCCACCATCGACAGGGGTACACGGATCGCTAAATGTCGACTGCGTAACTGAGTGATTTCCAGGCCTACGAGCCCAATAAGAACACTGAAGGGAACCAGACCATGAATGCGTACATGCCAGTGAACTGGAAATTGACTATGGTCCCGTTCGTTGCGTTGATGCTAGGAGGGATGAACTGAAAGATGCCCCCGGTGGCATCTGCAGTCGAGCCGACTTGGACAGTCACCTAGCTCAAATGAGTAGTGGCAGAAATACAATTGACGGTACGCACGACGTTAGTCGAGTTTGACTGAGCAAGAACAAAGCCCAAGAAAGTCAACGGAGCAATGGCAGTGGCGAATCGCATTTCAACAGCTGGAATTCAAAGAAAGGTGTCGGAAAGGACAGCTTGCCCATATATATAATGGAGAGCGCAGCACTACATTTGGCTCGTTCGAGCTATTTCTAATCTCCAGTCCTACAACATATATGTAATCTTTCTCTCAGGGGTTGAGCTACATATTTGTTTAATCACACGGTCAGTCCTCATGACCTCTCTAAAGAGGCTTGTTTTTGATTCTTGATGAGCAATCAGATTCAGCATAAAGGGCTCAAAGAAATGCATTATTATCACCATCCTTTGTTGCTATGTACGATAGCTTCCCCACGATGACTTTATGGCTTGGGGTTCCAAGTGAGGATCTGACACCCAACCAGGGCCTATTATCTTGGTGATATTGCTTTTCACAATTCTTCGGATCGTGTTCTCTTCGGGAACTTGATCTCGCCGAAGCCCTGATTAATGATATTGGGTTCTTAAGCACGTTTTCACCTGTATAATGTGGGTGGGCACATAAATTTCAAGTTGTGCAAACAGTCGATAAAGCGAGTCTGGGTAGGGTACATTAGAATTCTGACATTAGAATTATAGAAGACTCCTCAGGGATGACTGCAACAAATGAAAACTAAAATATTCCGATACGGGGAATCGAACCCCGAGCTACCGCGTGAAAGGCGGTAATGTTAGCCATTACACCATATCGGATCTTGAATGCCCTTTACATAAAGGTAATATGATCTGAAAGTCAAGCTAGCTTGGAAAATTCCAGTGAGACGTGGCGCGATCACGTGACTATCTAGAGGTGTCTATAATGCCAAATTTTTCAGTTGTTGGGTTCCACGTTAACTTAGTTGTCCACAAAAATGTACCGTCTCTCAACAACCTCTGCTCGCTCTCTCCGTTCAGCAACCAGGACCGCCCAGCCCTCGCTGACTCGTGGTGCACACAAGGAGATTAAATTCTCCAACGAAGGTAGAGCTGGCATTCTGCGGGGTGTTGATGTCCTTGCCAACGCCGTAAGCGTTACTTTGGGGCCCAAGGGTGTGTTTGTGAATTTATTGGGCACGGACGCGTCCACTGACGCTGGTTAGGTCGCAATGTCATCATTGAACAGTCCTTTGGCGGACCCAAGATTACAAAAGGTGAGTAACGCTTTATTTGGGTTGAGATATCGGAGACGCGTCTGTGAAAAACGCTAACCAATTTTTTAGACGGTGTCACAGTTGCCAAGTCCATCACGCTTAAGGACAAGTTTGAGAATCTCGGTGCTCGGTATGTATCCTCGTTCACACAAAGACCTGCCAGCTGATCACCGTTTCATGCAGTCTTGTTCAGGATGTTGCCTCAAAGACAAACGAGATGGCTGGTGATGGTACCACAACGGCCACCGTCCTGGCCCGTGCGATTTACTCTGAGGGTGTGAAGAATGTTGCCGCTGGCTGCAATCCCATGGACCTTCGCCGCGGCTCGCAGGCAGCTGTTGACCGTGTTGTCGAGTTCTTGTCCAAGAACACCAAAACTATCACCACCACTGCCGAAATTGCCCAGGTTGCTACCATCTCTGCCAATGGTGATACTCATATTGGCAACCTCATTGCGCAAGCCATGGAAAAGGTCAGCAAAGAGGGTGTCATCACTGTCAAGGAGGGACGTACCATTGAGGACGAGATTGAGATTACAGAGGGCATGCGTTTCGATCGTGGTTTCATCTCTCCCTACTTTATCACCGATGTCAAGACTCAGAAAGTCGAGTTTGAGAAACCTCTTGTTCTCCTTAGTGAGAAGAAAATTTCTCTTCTTCAGGATATCCTTCCTTCTCTCGAGGCTGCGGCCAAAGCTCGTCGTCCTCTCGTCATTATTGCTGAGGACATTGACGGTGAGGCTCTCGCTGCTTGCATCCTCAACAAGCTTCGTGGCCAGCTCCAAGTTGCTGCTGTCAAGTCGCCTGGCTTTGGTGACAACCGCAAGTCTATCCTCGGTGACCTTGGTATCTTGACCGGTGGTACTGTCTTCACCGATGAACTCGACATCAAACTCGAACGCGCTACACCAGACCTCCTGGGTTCCTCAGGTTCCATTACCATCACCAAAGAAGATACCATTTTCTTGAACGGTGAAGGTTCTAAAGGCGCTATCCAAGCTCGCTGCGAGCAAATTCGTTCTCTCATTGCTGATCATACTACCTCTGAATATGACCGAACCAAGCTCCAAGAACGTCTCGCCAAGCTCTCCGGTGGTGTTGCTGTTATTAAAGTTGGTGGTTCTTCTGAAGTTGAGGTCGGTGAGAAGAAGGATAGATATGAAGATGCTTTGAATGCTACGCGTGCCGCTGTCGAGGAAGGTATCCTTCCCGGTGGTGGTGTTGCCCTTCTCAAAGCTTCCCTTCAACTTGCTACTTCCTCTCCTGGTAGTGGCGCAGGGTCTGCCAGTTCACCTGTAGCATCTGATGCTAAGCCCATCCCCACTCAGAACTTTGATCAAGAACTCGGAGTCGCAATTGTCCGTCGTGCTATTACTAAACCCACTCGTGCGATCTTGGACAACGCAGGTGAAGAGTCGAGTGTCATTGTGGGCTCGCTTCTTGGACCCTATGGAAGTGCGGATAAATTTGCATGGGGATATGACGCTTCGAAGGGAGAGTATACGGATATGATCAAAGCTGGGATTGTTGACCCTCTGAAGGTTGTCAGAACTGCACTTGTTGATGCTGCCGGTGTTGCTTCACTCTTGACAACGAGCGAGGCTTGTATCGTAGATGCCCCTGAAGAGAGCAAGGCCGGTGGCAGTGGTGGTATGGGTGGCATGGGTGGCATGGGTGGCATGGGTGGTATGGGTGACATGGGCGGTTTCTAAATGAATGATGAGCTGTTTCTCCCTCTGCCTGCTTTTCCACTGGTTATTCCACTTCAAGTGCAAATTGCCTTCCGACAAAAAGTACTCTATTGGGTTTATGTGACATGTGAATCTCTCGGTCGTGCATGCGGTAGTGGTGCTGGTTTCGGTAATGAGAGTGCTTTCTTTTTGGATTGACATGACATACACACATCTTTGTTTTGTGCAACCCCTACTCAATTTGCTTTCTGGTACTTAGATATGATTTGCTCTATATGCATTGATTTATATATATATCTTAAAGAGGTACATGCTTTCTGATGATTTTTGTACATCAACTAATGAGCAGTAATAATGACAATGAACCTCGATTCCAGTCAAGACCTCTTAAATTAGTCTCGGGAAAAAAACAAGGATCGGATTGTGCAGTTCGATAATTTGTAGATTGTTCAGTTCAAATAAGCAACAGAGATCATTATCAAGTGGCAAGAGAAGTATAAGCACAAGTTGGGGCTGCAAGGAGAAACACGATCGATGTTGGGGCATTTGTGAGAGGTGAAAACGTTGTAGAAAAAGCTATTTTTGGGCGATCATGTATGCTTTTTGTTTTTTGACGATCACTCGCGGAAATGAGATGTCAAAGTCAAGGCGAGCGTCAATGGAGCGAGACATGTTCCAAAGCTACAAGCGATCTATCTGTTCTGCTTCGACAAGCGAAAGGCGCAGGCGCAATTTATGTGTGACTTGTGAGGCCAGGAAGTCCGAGAACAACAGAGGATTTGAAAAGCGCAAACGGAGCCATCAGGGAAAGCCCTCCGCAAGCATTGTCAGATGTGATTGACCAATGAATGACATGTGGAATGTTTATACGTGCTCTTTGTATAATCCTTTGCAAACACAATTTTGAATTTGAATCAGTGCATTGCAATTGTTTATCATCTCTTCGATGGCTTGACAAGAGCACCATTTGTTTCTCTCTTGTCATTGGATACAATAACATGTTGATGACATGTACAATGTCAATAAAAGAATTTTAATGATGTCAACAAGATCACAGCAGACCATTGATATCCAGATATCGCGATCCATGGCAAGAACCATATATTTGCTGGCAAAGGTGATATCTGTTAGGCTCTGATACCGTGTCAAATGATGAGTAACCCTATATCGTTCACCATCCATATCTGACAGAGCAATACCCGTCGCGCGTCATAAGGGTTCAAACAGGGTAGTTGACTGTAAGAGATAATGGTATATTCGAGAAGATTAGTGCCATGCCTCAGCCAACGATTAGAGAGCGTGCGGGAAGTGGAGATATTCAGCAGTGAGTTGCTATTAAAAGAGGCCCTATATTCTTGACTATCGTAATGGTGCATTGCAATCAAAATCACCAAATCATGACTTTTTAAGGCAGGCTATGATCGACTCAGTACACCTTATTTAAATTTGTTTACACGTCTTTCGTTCTTTCATCGTGATGCCCTCGTCAGCAGAACAAAGTTTCCGCAATAACCTATCCCAATTCCGGTGGGCACGAGATACCGCAAATGACTCACGGCACGCACAACAGCCCCCCTCTGAAGGTCCTTTCTCCCGGTTCTACAGCTCCATTGGAGATTATATACCTCTGCGGTCAAACGAGACGTCCAATGAGGACGAGGCGTGGTTTGCTCTGTCAAGATGGGAAAGGTCAGTGTCCTCCTCATCTTGTCAAAATGGTTATTGCTGATGGTTCTTCTCAACGACATAGATTACTTGGATTCATAGGATCACTGGTCGGAGCCGCTGTATGTTTCTTTGTCGCATTCCTGACTTTGCCGATGCTTGCACTCAAGTACTCATACCTCCTCCAACTCTTGACTCCCTAACTCACAATCGTCATCATTTCTCTAGACCAGCAAAATTTGCGTTGGCATTTAGGTACAACTGATTTCGAAACTGAATTCTGCCTATGTTGATACACATCGCGTCACTCTAGCCTGGGGAGTCTACTCGTCATGTTCGGGTACGCTACATTCCATTCTTCAGTATACAGCTTCACATTCCTCCTGCCGATAGGTTTTCTATTCTCATTGGTCCTATCAACCACATCAAGCACCTTGTGTCGAAGGATCGACTTCCATTTTCCCTCACTTATCTCAGTAGCTTGGGTTTGACTCTTTATTTCGCCCTCAGCGTACGTGTCATCCTCGTCAGTCAATCACATGTTATCATCATCCAAAACCAGGAACATTCATACTTCGGCTCGCTGATATGTGGAGGAGTCCAAGTAAGTTCTACACTTCTTTATACGGCATTCTGTAGACTCTAACAATGCTTCTGCTCCTCTTCAGGTCGTTGCACTGATAGCCTACGTTCTCGCTTATTTTCCTGGAGGAACTCAGACACTGAGGATGGGGGGTTCCCTTGCTCTTCGGGGCGCAGGGAGTCTCTTGCCCCGATAAGGAATCATGAGCCTCAGTCACTCTCTATTTAACTCTGCATACATACTTTTTCTTGATACATTCCTGATAATTCCAAGTCAAACGATATGATGACATCAGTTATTATGATTATTTACAACAAATCAGTGGGGTTAGGTTGATTACAAGCAATGGATATAAACACCAATCCAACCACATGGATCTCTGAACACAAATTAGAACCAACTTCAGACTGTCAGTCGATCAATCAACATCCAACACAATCCTTCAAACGACACGTCATGATTTCGATAAAAGCTTGGCGAGACTGCCAATCTCTACCTAATGACTTTTCATCCTACGCCACGTCAACTATTCAAACAAAGTAGAAGACGGATCAAGGAACTCACGAATTCTAGCGATGAGATGCGCTGCAGTAAGGGGTTCAACCTCTTCTTTACTTCTTCACGGAATTCGTTCTGGTTCGAGATAGCCGGCAAGCGCACAACACTTGTCGCTTGTTCAGGAGGATTGCTCATACTCTGGGGGTTCGCATAATACTCTAAATGACGCCAAAGCAACAACAGAAGCATCTCATGTGTATCTAATATCACATGAGCATAATACGTTCTCCTGATTATTCAAATGTACACACCGCAAAGATTTTTCACCGTCACTTTTGATTTTTCCTTCATCTTCTCAATCTCTTGACATACAAGTGACCTTTTCTGTTCAGTGTCTAATTCGTTTAGCAGCGACACCTGAATATGTCGCAGAATCTCCTTCACATCCTCAATGACGATGTGATGTTTGTTGATAAGTTCGGCTCTAAGGTCAGATATTTGCCTGAGTGTGGCCGCAATATCTTCTGAGATAAAATCAATAGCCTCCATCACGTCACCAATAGTAGGAACGGTAACTGGAGATCGTATTAGCAGAGCAGTCTAATTGATCTAAGCCACACTGCCGTACCAGTGAAGTGTGAACCTATCTCATTTATATAGGTCGTGCTGGTCATGGGTGAAATCGCAAGGGTGATTTCGGGCTCTACAAGAAAAAGTTAAGAAAAACATAGCGCCAACAGCATTTCGGAGGACAGACCTGTGAAATGACTCGAAGTGCCCACATACGAAGCAATCGCTTTGCGTATGAGGCGCTCCTTCCCAACAAGTGAGGCATCAAATAGAGACCCTGAAGAATTACCTGTTAATCACGTTAGTGACCGTCTGATTACAGGTTAAGCCAAGGTTCACCGAACGCTGGTAGTCTTGCATTTTGCATTTCGAGGTCACTTTGAGGAACGACGGCATTGAAGCAACGATTTCGACTCATTGTTCGAGTCGCCAGAGTCAAGATTGCAATGTGGAGAGCGCCGAAGCCGGTGTTCGGTGCCAACTAAACCAATGTAAAACCAATAGTAACGGTGAAGATGGAGGTAAACTCTCACCAGTTCAGACTTTGGGACGGAGGGGAAAATGCTAGTGCATAGCTTAATGATGAGATAGATCTCATCAAGGATTTCAAGGGATGTGTGATCTGCGTCATTTTTTAAGAGTATGACGATCGTGGATCCGTGATTTGAGAGAAACTCTAAAACCTGTTCCACGAATGAGTCCAAGAAATACTCTACTGAAATATCTGATTACCTGTTTCGTAGCCGTAACATGTTTGTTGCCCAGTGTAGTAAGGATACCACTGACGACTTGAAGAGCAGGCATGAAGAGTTGGTGGTAACGTTGAATAGCTGAGGGTAGAAATGAGTCTTGATCTATGATTCGAGTGAGTTCGGCAGTGGTTAGATTGCAGCATTCATACCCATAAACGACTGATTAGATTCAGGCCTTGTGTTGAGGTAATCGCATTTTGCTAGAAGGGAAATGATCCCAAAATTAAGAAGCTTTTCTGCACCCGGCCGAGTCTGTGACATCTGGTTGAATAATGAAAATTTCGCCTCATAGACATAGAGATCATTTAGATCATCTAAAGAGAAATCAAGAACTACCGAAAGATCGAGGGATGAAGGCGGAACGTACCAGGTTCAGGTTTCAGAATGGACTGGAGTTTTTCATCACTCTCCTTCAAATCCTCCACAAAGTTCGACAGGATACCGTCTTTTGAGAGTGCAGTAATAACTATCGACTGTTTTCCTTGTTCGCCGAGCTGCACAAGGGCATCAAGCAATATGAACGCGATTGTTTTCCACACCTCTGGGCCATCAATAGCATCTCTGGCTATAACAACGACTAATGGATCAATTACACCCCGCATAGAATTCAGAGTACCAGAAAAGAGTGCTGAAGTGCTGGAGGATTTGTTCCGGATCGAGCTCACCGGGATTAGTGACCGGCTCTGATTCAATGAACCTGAGAAAGACGTGGACATAGCCAAACTTAAAAAGTCGGGAGTTCCGTTCGAGGATGTGATAAGGTGAATGAAGTTGACAAGGGCGGCATATAGATTTCCCCTAACGAGCTCCATACGGTTGCTGTCCAGAATGCCTTTCAGAATATTGTGTAAGATCATATTCAGCCTCTCTGCCGGCAATGACCCAGATTCTGGGTTCCCACCAACGGACTGCAGAGTGATCTGATGCTGTCTATCTTCTCGTAATTTCGTCACCAACGAGAGAACCGTCTCAGCTAAAAGAACATAAACACTCTCGCCAAAGTTGCTAGCGCGCTCAGCAGTAGGAAGAGCATGGAGAAGATCCAAGAGTATGTTCTCTCGACGATCATGAGGAAGTCGATCGAAACATCTCATGAGACACATATCCAGAAGCTGTTTCCAGGCTCGGAATCCCTCAATCAACGCATGCAGAATCTTTCGACGATGATTTTCTATCGCACAACTCTCCACAATATACGTCGTCTCCTTCTTCAATTGTTCCGACTGACTCACCACTGTAATCGATCCTTGAGCATACAACGACTTCTTTGCGCTAGAAATCAATGCCAACACTGCGGCCCGATCTACGACTTCACAATCAGAAGCATCAAGACGTTTGCAAGATTCGAAATTGAGGTTGGAAAGATATTGAAGAGTTTGTGGTTGCGTTCGGAGGCTGTCAGCCCAATCAAACATCAGCGACTGCAAGAAGTCCATGATGCGCATTCGTGATTGGCTTATTCCCTGGAATGAGGGGATACCAGATTCATCTTCGCATTCCATGTCCACACCAAACAAGATATCCAATAATTCAGTAATGCCCTTGGATTGTCCCCTATCACTAAGAACCTGTAGTTCTAGTGCAGCAAGGCGACAAATGTGTGACCTCAGACGGAGGAATGCAGATAGTAAAGGGATGGTCGTAGTAATGATATTTCCGTCCTCATATCGTACTTGAATAAAGGGATCTTCAATCGCTGAGGGTGCTACTGAGGGTATGTTCATGAGTTGTCGTGCAAAAAAGTTGAATTTTGTCCTGAGATATCTTGTCGAGAATTCTGAAGTCCTCGGGTGCACACAAAGATTCCAAATCACTCTATAACAACGTTCGGCCAATCCAGGAAGTGATGAAACAACTGATGTGGCACCATGGCTTCCCTCCCTCCTCATCTCTTTCAATCTAGGATTACTAGTATCCAAAAGACGCAGCAGTGCAGGGAGAGTGGTGTGATGTATAGGTGGATCTTCAATTTTCTGTTCTTTCACAGTCCCGCCCAGTAAAAAGTAGTGTGCGATATTAGGATATGGCCGATCTTGCTCGGTACCCCCAACCAGCAGCTCCAATGCACACAGCCGGATAGCTTGTGGTAACTGTTGTGTGTTTTCATCAGGATCGGGAGCACCAGCGCCAGTCACTTCCTCTGCAAAAGTCTCTGCCACCCAAATGTCATCCAACGACTCGACACCCATGATTCTCATGAAGCCACTAAGAATCCTTTCAGAATCTCTACTCCGTTCAATAAGCGTGATGATTGTCGAAGAATTCGTAGAACTACAGAGCAAAGACAAGACCTTGATAGAGAGAAGCGACAGCTCAGGGTACGAGGAATATGACATGTAAGTTGCGATGGACGGTATGCAGAGAGCGCTGAATGAAAGGCTTTGGTCGAAACGGGTGTAATAAGACCTCGGATGAATCACGCTTGCGAAAGTAGCGTTATTATGATCCAAAAGGAGTGGCACAAGAACATCCAAGAACAGATCCTGGACCTCCAAAATCCGATGGACAATCCTCATTACGCGAACAATCGTGTTCCGGAAGAAAGGCTCTTCCTCTGCTAGATTTTTATCAAAGCCCTCCACACCCTCGATGATATAAGAGAGAATGCTATTTTGAAATGGTGTATAAGTCAGAAGACGGATCATGATATCATAACCAGGATGTGAAACGAGAGAAAACAACCTCTCGGTCTTAAGGGAAGAAACTTCGTTGACGTTTATCAGGGGTTCAAGGTCGTAGCTTGCAAGTGCACGCTCAATAAAGGTGAGGCAAAGATCATTTATCTCCCATCTGTCAGAGGCCTGAGAGTACTCCCGGCTCGAAATATTGGCAAATACATTTTCAATGACAAAGGCAGAGAATGGGCCAATTCCAGGGAGGCGATACGGGTGCCCTAAATTCTCGGGTATGGTGCTAATCAGTTCAAAGTCAATGAGTCGTTCCTTCAAAGGTATACGCTTGGGTGTATGGATCAGAGTCCCAAGGAGCCGCAGGAATGGGACAGTCACAGGATACATCTTGTGTGTCGTTTCAATCTGCTCCAACTCCAGCTCCACACCCTTTCCAGACGCCAGAGCATTTACTCCGCTAGGGGTACCTGAACGTACATTGATGACCTCAGAGCGCTCCATTAAAGTCCACACAGCCCTGCAAATATCTACTCCAGGAATCCCGGCACCTGGTTCACAGAAGGCAGCAAGGGTGTCAAATATCGAACCCTTAAGTTCAAGGGGAATGCCAACCGTAATCAAATTGATTAACGTTGGGATCGCGCGGAACTGGGTATGACTAGAGATAGTCGTGCGGACGGCAACGGAATATCTGATAGTTGTTGTTAGGAGGCGTAAGAATGATTGTGCACACTTGACATCAGCAGAATCAGCGGAAAATGTAGCTCTTGAAGGGAGACTGAACCCGTCGCTGAATGAACCAAGCATCTGGTACTGAGGTGCACCCCGGATATTAGCAGCGTTTTGTGTCCAATTGTCCAGAAGCTTAAAGATAGCGATCCAAGAGATACTAGGACCACTAGTGGACAATGGTCGAAGCGACCCTCCCGTCACAACTTCCGCACTTCCGCGAGCCATAAAGTTGTATGCCAACTCGCTACACTGCTGTCCTTTTGCCAGACCACCCAACATATCGTACAACGCAGTCAAAAGAGGAAGGTCTTGAATTGAAGTAGACCAGATTGCCCATTGCAAAAATGAAGGCAGTCGTCCCGTCATCATTTCCAAATATTCCATATAAGACAACTGTGAATGGTCCCCAGGTGTTGCACCCCAGAATTGTAATCCACGCTCAGGCGGAAGAGCAGAATAAAGTATACCAATCAGTGTGTACAAGGCAGCGATGTCATTTCTGGCTGGAGATTCGGGGTTTTCTGGTTCCGGAACACTTACAGAAAACCGAGTTGAAACATTACGTGCTCGATCTCTCGTGTGTGCGATGTCCTCTTGTCTTTGTTTGACCTTCCTCAACTCAGAGGAAGCATGAGTAATGAGGGTTCGAAGTAGCGTTTCATATGTCTGCAAGACAGTGTCGCAGAAATCATCGGAGGGAGCTTCGGGTTGGTCCTGACTCTCTGCCACCGGCTGTGTTGAACCGACTGAGCGTCTGGTCACCAGTTGTTGTACGGAGGCTTTAAGGTATGTGAATGCATCGCCCTGTATACCATTCCAGACTTGTTTTTCCAACTCTTCTGCCCTAAAACCTTCTTTATCTTCAAGCGAGCGGTCATGATGTCTCGCCTCCGTCAATGACAAGGCCCATTTTAGAAGAATGGTCGCTTTCAAACCTTGTTCTTTCCAAACCGTCGAGGGCCCGAGAATTTGGGTCATAGAAGTGACTGTTGCCTTGTCAGACACAAGTTTATGTCTGAGCTGACCAGAAGAGCTCGAAGGGTCAGCAGGATCGAAAGCGAGAAGGATAGTGATAAGGAAATAGTAAGTGAGAGGATGTGAGGGGTTCTTGGCCAACCACTCAACGATGAGTTTGACTTCGTCGGAGGAAAGATGACCAAGATGCGAGATAGACGATAGAATAATGGCCAGGGATCTTCTTTCATATTTGAGTGACTCGTATCGGGAATTCAGGATATCAAAACCGAGGGAAGGCGTTCCTACAAAGTATTATTCTCAAACTATTCAGAGCCAAGTAAGAGACTGACCCTGGCCAACAGGCACAACTGTATTAGTCGCTGCTCCTCGCCGTGCACTATCTGCTTGGGCAACGAGAACGTTCAACTGCTCAATCTGCTTCCAAATCCTTCTGACGAGAGTAAGGCTTCCATCTTGACCCGACGAAGCCGGTACAAGCTCAGCAACAAAGTACCGAGCTATTCGCACGTATACTTGATTCTTTGTGCTAGAATCAACCGCCTTTGTAGCGTCGACGAGGCACCTTAGTGAATCAACTAAGTGCCGCCGACGCAGATGGAATAGCTCTACAGTCAATTCCAGACTCGTGACGGAATCGATGACAGGATGATCTTTCACCACTTCATCTAAAAGAGTTGCAATGTATCGTTCCGAACATTCCAAGTGTTGCGAGAGAAATAGCACTTGCTTGGCAAATTCAGGATTAATTGCCACTTGCCTGTTCTCTATAACCGTCTTTCCTGGGTTGGTCATTTCAGGAACACTGAGTAATAAAGTAAACAAAACAACAAGCCTGATTCAATCTCCTTCTGTTCTTCTGAATTTCTTGACCCAGTATGCAGCAGCGCGAGCAGGCGCGGTTTTTGGACCATAAGCTCGTCGAAAAGTTCCTGCTCGTCATAAGAGGTACTTTCTGGCAGAAAGACATTGAGCAAAGCCTCCCGAAGATCTGAAATTGACCTCATGACAATCCCGTCCTGGTACAGAGTTGTGGATATCAAGTTGACTTTCCAAGACGCGTTGAGCGCGTCAGCAAATAAATACAAATATTACTCGTTGATGTGAAGTCACCCCCGATGTCAAGTTATTGGAATGTCACACTTGATGTTAGGATCATTCCAGTGATACACTATTCCACTTAAGACCAAAAGACCAGAGAGCGTACGACACAAGCCGTGTCGTTCAAGCGACTTGACATTCCAATGTAGATCAGAGAAGCAACATGATCCATGAACCGATCGAATTATATACTACGTAGCCATAAGGATCCAGAATAACTTACAACCAAGAATACCATTGACAATGTCTGACAAGCAGTCTCACTTCTGCTTTGATTTCATCCTTTTCCAATAATCCTTGACCGCGTCTCCAGCATCATCCAAAAGGTTTACTTCTGGCTCCCATGTTGCCTCAGACGCTGGGTAGCCATACCAACACACTAGATATTCCCTCCCTCTTGTGGTATTACGGTGTACCTCCAGGTGGCTGATCGAGTACCGCTTCTGGACGACAAGCTTTGTTTTTTCCCTCACACGGGGTATCTTCCTCGCGGCATGTTTCCAAGCCTGAGGAAGCACAGCCTTCGGTAGCGGAGATTTGTTTTCGTGTCTCCGCCAGAGCTCATTTCGTGTTCCCTTCAATCCTGGATGAGCAAGGCGAGCATATTTATCCACCTCGCACAAGGTGTGTTCCACATCGGCAACGTCCATGGGAAGGCCATCTGGTCCAAGCAATGGCGGCTTCAGACCAAGCCGCTCAAGATGGTGGCTCTGATTATCCACCAACCATCGGATAACCTCTACCTCAAAATGAGGATCGGCGTGTCTGCCATCCGTCATGCCAGACTTGCCGAAAATCTTGTTGAGCCCTGAAGAAGCACCTGGTCCTGGAACAACGAAATCATTACGGTGGAAATTGAGTAATTTGCTATAAGAGAGGTTCAATATTAATTGATAAGTCGAGAATTCTCCCAAGCTTGGAAACGAAATCAGCCATTCGTAGATGTCAGCCATATGCCGTGCGCTCATGCATTTTTGATGAAGTTTATTTTCCATGAGGACCTCCAACAGAACTAGATGATTGACAAAACCATCTGGACTTTCAAGTTTTGGGGCAGGTTTTTGAAAAGCACCAGTATAGAGTGTTTTTCCTGCAGCCTTTGCTTTACGCAGGATAGCTGCATAGTTGGAATGACTGTAGGTAGTCCACGTCAGTGGTCCGGCTCTAGCACTGAGCAATTCCCAGGTTTCAATCTTGGTGAACAAATTGAAGAGAACAATTCGAAAGGCGATTTCCTCTGGGCTCTGTGATCCCTTTTCGATGACTTCACGAATGATGTACTGGCTTAATCTATCCAAGACGCGAAAAGTGTTGCAGAAGAAATACGATTGAAGAATGGAGTCTTTAGTCCATCTACAATTGGGAACAAGTTAATTGCATAATAACGCCGAAAGACCCACTTACGGTGACGGTTTTCCGGCCCTGCGCCGGTCATCAAGCGCTTTTCTCTCTGCCGCGAACTTCCAGAATGTATCAAAAGCGATCGTTGGGTTGAGGGTCACTCCAGAAATCACGATGGATTCGCGCCCATTACGAACGTTTTTTGGAGGCACTTTACGCTTACGCTTTATGGAGCGGAGCACTCCGTACGGCGAATGTGAGAAAGCACGTGAGGAGGGGCAAATCGAACGCGAATCGTGCGAAGTAGCCCTCCTGGAAACAGGCATATGATATTTATGACGGCTGTGATCGAAAACCGTGCCTATTAGCAACTTAAAGGACAAAGCAAATATTACGTACCGAATGACACGTCAACCAGGTAAGGGACCGTGCTGTTGAGGGAGGGAGAAAGTTACCTCTCAAGTTTCTCACGTTTAAATATGACTAAATTGTATGCTGTAGTTAAAAGCTTCCTTGGTCTGAATATCAAACTCTTTTCTTAAGACATAATTCTCTCTATAGTTAGCAACTAATTACAATGGTGCTATGTCTAGGGCCCACCAAGGGTGACCCTAGGTGTACCGAGTCTTTGCTATGGGTGTTATGAAGTTCTAACTCACACCCAAAGCCCATGAAAGACTCACACAGATCATGCGATACTAGTTATATGGTGGCGACACAGTATGGTGAACCCCAGCTTAAAGCTGATATATGTTATAAGCTGCCTTGGCCATAATAATTTTTATTTCCTTATTTCTTTTTCCTTTTACTTTTCTTTTTAGATAATTAGATAATAGGGAGGTCACATGATCAAATCATATGACATGTCACAATTAGTCACATGAACATTCTAGTAGATTCTATTAGATCATTAGTAGGTTAGGATTAGTAGCACAGACCAAGTGTAAAAGGAGTACAGACCAAGTGTAAAAGGTATAAGTAGTAGCCCAAATCTAAGAGAAACTCTGTTAAGCTCTCTTTGTTTATCCTAAATAAAAAACAACTTAGTTCTAGAGTTAGCTTAACCCAACAGTTGTAAGAGGACTATGCTGTTAGGGTATGATATTAGAGAGAGGATATATATCACATAATATTTAATTACATAATAATAGCCATACAATACACCTATGAAAATTGTAATACTTAGCCTCAAACTATTTAACTAGTACTCATAGTTGAATTTAGTCACTTTCCCCAGCATTTTGAGGCTCAAACTATTTCAACCTGTGATTGCTATATTGTTATCAATAGACAGTGAATGTCCTTAGTGATCACCCTAGGTAGATGTTCAAAAAGAACTCAATAGAGTTCTTCATTAGATTGGACTCCTATTTATACTACTTTTTACAGTGGCTATACTATTAGTCCACAATCACATGTTCTTCCAGAATATTCTGTGATCACTTGACCTTGTCACGTGACCTTAGTTCCCCTACTATTTATATCTTAACCCTATTGTATATCTTGAGGTTTTTGGATCAAGTGTTCAAATGCTTGGGAAACTATTCCCCTTTTGGGGCTCTTATAACATGGCCCTCCCTTCAAGTTTCCTTGTCCCAAGAAACTTTTCCATCAACTCCAGTTTTTGTTCTACCTCTTTTCTCTTTCTCTTTTGTACCTTTTTTTTTTCCAGCTATATAAC
>Ga0153924_1000423_pt1 | contig 26864 bp, 19 predicted proteins | sample TSNJ008MetaG_FD_104709 | JGI IMG/M metagenome (GOLD analysis project Ga0153924, IMG submission 104709) | Attine ant fungus gardens microbial communities from New Jersey, USA - TSNJ008 MetaG | ecosystem: Host-associated > Fungi > Mycelium > Unclassified | place: USA: New Jersey, Wharton State...
TGCAAAGATTTTCTGCACATGGTAATTAGCAGTGGTCATGGTACGATAGTTGTCATAATAGATCAAATCGGGTTTCCAGTTTACATAACCCGTGTTACAAAGAAGAGGAGCATAACATACTAAGCTTACGACATCCGCATTTCTTTCAAAGCTTGTCATATATGCGGCTTCTGCCAGGGCGTTATAGTAGTTATTATCTAAAGAAGCGTATTCTCCTAAAAATACTTTAGCACCGTCACGTTCATAAGAATCATATCTATGATAATGTTTTAACATCCACGCAGGAGACATATAATAATGCTCATCTACTAAATCAGCACCGGCTTTATTTGCCTCCTCCCACATAAGATCAAAATCATATCCGTCGGCAAATGGTCCGCTGGATGAGATTACTTTAATATCAGGGTATTTTTCCTTAATGGCATTATGGAAATAAGGGTACCGTTCTAAAAACGGTTCAAATAATTCTTCATTTCCGATTCCTAAGTATTCCAGATTAAATGGTTCGGGATGTCCAAACTCGGCACGGACTTTTCCCCAGATAGTATCTGTATCCCCATTGGCAAATTCAATTAAGTCAAGGGCATCATCAATCCAGGGTTTTAGATCTTTGATTGGGGCATATTCCATTCTATGAGGATTATAGGCAGCAGGTAATATTGGAAGCGGTTTAGCGCCGATATCTTCACAGAATAAAAAGTATTCATAATAACCCAGTCCCAGAGTCTGGTTATATCCCCAGTTACTGCGTCTGGCAGGTCTATGTTCTAAAGGACCGATGGTATTTTTCCAACGATACATGGAATCTCTTGCATCAGGATCAAGTGAGCCGTCGTGTATTAAACAACCACCGGGAAATCTTAAAAATTTTGGTTTTAAATCGGCAATCAACTGGGCAATATCAGGTCTTAATCCGTTCTTTCTGTTTTTAAAGGTTTTCTGAGGGAACAGTGAAATAAAGTCAAAACAGTATATTCCTTTTTCCACAGCAGTTATTACTAAACGGCTTGAATGGTCAGTATCAACAGAAGTAAGTGTGCATTCATATTTGGTCCATTCATCTGAAGTTAAGGTAATAACAGTACCTGCATGAACCGATCCGTCTTCTCCTTCTAAGGATATATGAATGTCAGATAGTGTATCATTCTCCTTTTTTGCCCATATAGTAAAATCATATGTATCATTTTTTACTACGGAGATGCCACTAAATCCTTCGTTCATAATGCCGACGGTACCATTTTCCACTGTCAGTACTGCATAGTGGGGATTTTTAGTACTTAAAGGATTGGATTTATCTATTAATAAAGTTCCTTCACTGTTATCACTTTTTACGATTGACCAGGCAGTCAAATGTGTATATCTCCCATTATCAACAGGGTCAAATTCAAAACTTCTGTTTCTAATAAGTTCTGCATATAATCCGCCATCAGCAGCGTGGTTCAGATCTTCGAAAAAAGCACCGTATAGGTCATTTAACGGAGTTTGCTTTTTATTTGCATTAATTGTTAAGGTCGCTGAATGATTCATGATATGCCTCCATTCTAAAATATAATGTTTATAGTGACAAACTAACATAGTGTGTTAAGATGTCAACGCACAAAGGATAAATATAGTAAATATTGATTGATTACTCTGATTCATGGTGAGATCAATTCTTAGACTGATATGGTAGAAGTGGATTGCTGTATGGGAATTGGAAATGTGATAGTGTTTAAAAATCAGATGGTAATGAAGGTTGAGATGTGAAAATATGGAATAATAATGGGAAAATATACAAAATTCACCAAAAATTACGAAAAACTTCAAACAATGTTCACATTCAGGTATTATAATTATATTGCAAAGAAGTCTTATTCTTTGTAAGATTAACCTTTTTCTTTTTCATACGGAGTTGCGCAAGCAACTCCAACCCTTTTGTAAATGATTTCAAAGTTCACAGAAACTTACGAGTATAGTCAAAATGTGTTCACATTATAAGGCTATGATATATCTATCAAAGAGCAAATGATAATTACAAAATATAGAGTTCTTTGAAACTTAACATTTTCATAATATGGAGCTGTATTTATACAGCTCCTCCTCCCTTTTATCCTAAAGTTCTGCGGATATTTTATAATACTTCATCACTTTCATAGGTCTGACGTTTTCGGGCCAGTTCATCATTTTCCAAATATTCATCATAAGTAGTGATTCTGTCAATTAATTGTCCATTTACGATTTCCATAATCCGGTTTGCGGTTGTCTGAACAAATTGGTGGTCGCGGGATGTAAATAAAATCACACCGGAAAATTTTATCAGTCCATTATTTAAGGCAGTGATAGATTCCATATCCAGATGATCCGTAGGTTCATCTAACATTAAGATATTAGCACCTGATATCATCATTTTAGATAATAAGCAGCGGACTTTTTCACCACCGGATAATACTTTAACTTTTTTAACACCATCATCACCGGAAAATAGCATTCTTCCCAGGAAGCCACGTACATAGGTAACATCTTTGACTTCCGAATACCCCGTCAGCCATTCTACAATAGTATTATCATTGTCAAATTCTTTGGAACTGTCTTTTGGAAAATAAGCCTGAGATGTTGTGACTCCCCATTTATAAGAACCAGAATCGGGTTCCATTTCTCCGGTCAATATTTTAAACAATACAGTCTTAGCGAATTCATTACCACCGACTAAGGCTACCTTATCTTCTCTATTAAGAATAAATGAAATATTATCCAGTATTTTTATACCATCAATGGTCTTGGTAAGCCCATCTACAGAGAGAATTTCATTTCCTATCTCTCGATTCGGTCTGAAATCAATATAAGGATACTTTCGGCTGGATGGTCTGATGTCATCAAGTTCAATCTTTTCTAACGCTTTTTTTCTTGAAGTTGCCTGTTTTGATTTAGAAGCATTAGCACTAAAACGCTGGATAAAGTCTTGTAATTCCTTGATTTTTTCCTCTTTTTTACGGTTGGCTTCCTTCATCTGCTTGATAATTAACTGGCTTGATTCATACCAGAAATCGTAGTTACCGGCATAAAGCTGGATTTTAGCATAGTCGATATCAGCAATATGTGTACATACTTTGTTTAGAAAATACCTGTCATGCGATACGACGATTACCGTATTTTCGAAGTTGATTAAAAATTCTTCTAACCATGCAATCGCATCTAAATCTAAATGATTCGTCGGCTCATCCAGCAATAGAATATTGGGATTGCCGAACAATGCCTGCGCCAGCAAAACCTTCACTTTATCAGAACCCCTCAAGTCTTTCATTAAATTATAGTGAAGCTCCGTTTCAATTCCCAAACCATTAAGCAGAGTGGCAGCGTTAGATTCGGCTTCCCAGCCATCCATCATGGCAAATTCACCTTCTAGCTCACTCGCTTTCAGACCATCCGCTTCGGTAAAATCTTCTTTCGCATAAATGGCATCCTTTTCTTTCATAATATCATATAAGCGGGAATTACCCATAATTATGGTATCCAAAACAGTAAATTCGTCATATTTGAAATGATCCTGTTTCAAGAAAGAGAGCCGTTCGCCTGGTGTAATGGCAATCTCTCCGTTAGTTGGCTCTAATTCCCCTGACAATATTTTAAGGAAGGTTGACTTACCCGCACCGTTGGCCCCTATCAGTCCATAACAGTTTCCTTCTGTAAACTTAATGTTCACATCTTCAAATAAAGCCTTTTTACCCAGTCTTAATGTTATATTATTTGCACTAATCATATCTGTATTCCTTTCATATATGTTTAAATTCAATTTCCTAATTATCGCATTTCGTTTTATAAAAATATAGAAAGCAAACTCTTATTTATATATCTCTATATATTCTACAGTATTTAGTATAATTTGCAAGTTATTTTTATTCAGTAATACAAAGCAAATGCTAATGTTAAGATTCCAATAAATGGTTAATGTGTATAAGCTGTTATATTATTAGTAATATTTATGTATAAATATATAATTTTTTGTAACAAAAGGAATTTATTTGGGTAAAATTTGTTGCTTTTGTGATATTTTGTTGATAAAATAAATTAATATATGTTTATATTGTGTTTACCACATATGAAAGGTTACTTGCATACAAAGAAAGTAAATCAAAATACTTAAATCAGTAGAATTATATAAAGCTGATGGACAAAGCATACATTATAAGGAGGAAATAAGTATGAGAAAGCTAAAGAATATTCTATGTTATATTCTTGTCTTACTTTTGGCAGTTAATTTATTGCCGGCAGGGATGCTTTTGGCGGAAATCAGTGCTGAAACAGAAAATACGAAAACACTGCTAGGAAGATCCTTGGTGGCGAATTTATCATTGAACTGGGTTACAGCCGACAGCGATGGTATTGACGATACGCTTAGTATTATACCATCTTCTAATATCACCCAGAATGCACAATTAAAGCTTTCGTTTAGCGTGAGTGCAGAAAGTGTAGCTGCGGGAGAGATTGAGATACGTATCCCCAAAAGCGTACTTGGCGGCAAGGATATTTATGATATAGCAATTGGTGCGGGTGATGGTTTTGAATATCGGATTGACAATGATGATATTGTCTTAATCAATACCACAGTATTTAGCGCAGGCACTACTTTTGAGTGTAACGTATCGTATTCTTTCCTGCCTTCTGATGTTGAAGATTATACGAATGCATTTTCAGCAAGTTATGTGGTAGGTGCGGATAGCGGCACCTCTAATGCACTTACGATTTCAGTGGATACGGATGCACCAGTCGGTACTTTAATTAAAACGGAAAATTCGTCATATGCTACATGGCAGTCTGCCTGGGGTACGAATCCATATGAAGGAACAGCGGGATATGACGATAGTAATTATTTTTATATAGTATGGAGAACGCAGTATTATAATTCTAATAAAGCTACCCAGAATTACACATTGAAAATCGTTGATAATGCAGCTCCTGGAATTGTAGTTGCCGCTGGTAAAAACAGTACAGGCAATATGCAGCCTCTTTCCCAGCCCGGCAGCAATGTGACCTTGGCAGAGTGGGAATTCTCAGGAAGGCTGCTGTCAGAAAGTAATTATTATTATGCATATTATGTTGTTCGTTATGATAGAACTTTAATAGATAGCAGTAGCGGTACTGCAACAGTCAGCAATACCGCTACTGCGGAGACTTATTCAACCGGCGATGTGTTTCTTAATAATGTAAGTGCTGTACAATCAGCGAGTTATAGCCTTCCAACCGGAGGATATGGAGGCGATAGTTATAGCATAACAAAATCAGGTCTTGGTAATAATTATGGAGCGATTAATTCAATCAAAGAGGATAAATCGGTTCTCCTCAAAGGATCATATTCTAATGCATCTTATTATATGAGTACTTATACCAAAGGCTATGGTTTGACGCATGATGGGACCGAATACGGGAAGAAGTCCTATACGGTAAATTTGATTGATGAGAATGTCTTTATTAGCAGTACCCGATTGAATCCAGCTGACTATACCTTTACGTCATTTTACGTAGGCGGTTGGACTGAGTATGATTATGGTGGCAATGACAGCAGCGGTACAGGAGCGGATATCGATATAGCAAGCATCGATTATCAGAATTACACTGGCATTGATGTATGGTATAAGAAAGCATCGGATCCAACCGGGAATTGGATAAAGGCAGGGACGCTGAAAAAGACATCAGCCAGTGGTTACTCATATACCAATATCGATGGAGCGATGCAAGTGGTAACATCTACCAATCAAGTCAGTCTGCCTGCTGAAGCATATGCGGTTAAGTTCTCTAATACTACTACCAAATATAAGGTATATATGAATATTTATACCAATATATACCTGAATCCAACAAATAATGTGAAGAGCCTTTTGCAAGATAATAGTGGCGTATATAAGCAGACAGCCTATCTTTATAATATAGCCTCTTTAGATATTGTAGACGAAGGAGGCACACATCTTACATGGGTTGATGGTCAGTCAGGTACATACCCTTCAACTGCAATTAAGAATAATATAAAAGATTATGAAACGGCAGCAGGTTACGGTGGGTTATTGGCTCATGGCTATAGTTCAGCGTATCTTACTGGGTTAAGTTCAACTACTTACATAAACAAAACATCAAATTCTGTGGAAAACAGTGCTGAGAATCAATGGGTGAGAGTAGGCTATTCAACTGATATGTATGAGAGTGGTTACTACTCAAAAGCTATTTATACCGATGAAGAGGCAAAAGCACTTCAATTTGTTAAAGAACAGAAGAATGGAACATTTTATGATCTTCTTCCCGCAGGTGCAGTTATAGATACGAGTACCATAAGTGTTAAGACTTATAGTAACGAGGCAGATTGCAGTTATACTATTGAAACAGTGGATAATTGGCAAGAATCCGGTCAAACCATGCTGATTGTTTATGTGACTGCCCCATCAGATACAGAAAATTATTATTCAAGCAACTATACGACATATATAAGACTATTTTCCGGATTTGTGATTAATTACGAAATAATTTACACCTGGCAGGATATCGCTGATTATGGTAGTAAATTATTAAATACCATTGCTTACCGTTCCGCCGGTACTTTGGGAAGCGGTACGACTGCCGCCGTAACTGCTCTAACCAAAAAAGCTTATTTTTCTGATTTAGATGATGACGGTACAAATGATGATGGTAACAAAAATACTGTTTATGACGATCTGGATACGAATCTTGTTGTAAATAAATCAACAGTCTATGGATTTTCAAAAGTGGTTAAAGTATCAGAAGATTTATCCTATAGCGGTTCAACAGAAGCAGCTGCCGGTGGATACTATACTTATAAGCTGCGTTTTGCCAATGGAAATACGGAAACGAGCAAAAACATTGTGTTCTACGATGTACTAGAGGAAGCTTATGGAACTAATAGTTACTGGCAAGGCTCACTGGTAGATATCGATATGTCCTATGCTGATCATAATGGTTATGATTATACTATTTATTACTCCACGCAGGGAGGTTTAAATGTTTCAACAGCATCCGGAGACACAGACTTAAGCGATTCAACTGTTTGGTCTGCATTGACAGATAGTGTTGACCTTAGCACAGTAAAGGCGATCGCTATAGATTTTGAGGATACTGAGTTTGCCTATGAAGCTACTGTTGTGTGCTATATTACCATGCAGGCACCAATAGAATATACTAAGGGTGATAAAGCCTATAATCGGGCATGTTATACGTCCAATCTTCTTGGGGGGCTTCTGCTTGCAACCGAAATCAATGAAGTTACGCTGAGTGATCCTAAGATAGAAATTAGTAAAACCGCGGATCCGACAGGTACTGATGAAAGTAATCCAACATTGGTATCCTATAATGATATAATTAATTATACACTCTCTATTAAAAACACGAATACGGTAGATGCTCAGACCAATATTGTAATTGCGGATACTGTTCCGACAGGGTTGACAATTGACTACGATAATATAAAGTATTATACAGGAAGCAATTCGACACCTACAGCAATAACATCTGACAGTGGAATAGTCTTAAGTTTTGACGGAAATGATTTGGAATTTACAATAGTCAGAATGTCTGCAGGCGAAGAAATCTATTTTGTTATTCCTACCGCTGTAACTGCGCTGGGTGCACAGGTTTTTAGAAATACTGCCATTATTAAGGAATTTAACGGATTGGATACGGATATAAAAAGTGAAACGACTTATCATGAAAAAGCAACACCAGAAGTTTATACTGTAACTTTTGTGAGCAACGGCGGTACTTCGGTTCCAAGCCAGACGGTAAATTATGCGGATAAGGCAACAGAACCGGTAAATGTGACAAGGGAGGGTTATATTTTTGATGGTTGGTATTTAGACGATGGTACATTCCTTGATGCATGGATTTTTGACACTAATATTGTCACACAGGATGTTACATTGTATGCAAAGTGGCTTGAAGAACCAACTACAGAACCAACTACAGAACCAACTACAGAACCAACTACAGAACCAACTACAGAGCCAACTACAAAACCAACCACAGAACCAACTACAAAACCTACAGAAACAACTAAGTCTACAGAAGCAACTAAGTCTACTGAAACTGAAAAAAGTGAAAAGCCAACAGTTAACGAAATTGAAGATGGGGATACAATTGTAAGCGGTACAGGAGTACCTGGAGCAGAGATAGAAGTGATATTCCCTGATGGAAGTACGGTGACCACTACAGTTGATGAGAACGGTTATTGGAGTGTAAATACTCCAAACGGAATAGAACTGAAAGCAGGAGACAAGGTGATTGTGATTCAGACAGAAGCCGGTAAAGAATCAAGTGCTTCGGCTAAGAAGTATGTTGGAGCAGAAGTAACAGATCCTGGTGAACCTACTCAAAAGGAGGATGCTCCGAGAACAGGTGATACCTTTAATGTTTTGGCTATGGTTTCAATTTTCTTTGCAGGTTTAGCAGCACTTTTAGCGGCACTTACCAAAAAACGACATATTACTCGATAGATAATATTAATATCGTAGGTTTTAGTACCGGGTATCTTCCGATTATAAGGAGGAGCCCGGTATTTTATCCGACAGGAAATTACTACATTTCGGTCCTAGCTAGAAGTTGAGTCCTATAAGATAAAAAAGCACTCCGTTAAGGATGCGCATGACGCTTCATAAGAAGATTGTCACTAAAGTGTCAGCGCGTCAGCGCTAGGGTTTCGCAAGAGAAACTTATTATTCTAAATTGAATATGAATTAAACTTGTTTCATAAAACTATTTATAGTAAAATAAGAGAATATTCTATTCTGCTATGTTACTGTCATTTGGCATATGTCCAGTAGACCGAGTGAGGATAACGTATATAATTAATAAAAATGCATGATTGAGGCACGTATGTATTTGCATGAAATATACAATTGGTGATGGCCAAAATATTTTAAGAAAAGGTTAATACAATGGAATTAAAAATGACGAGACATAAAAAAGCGAAATTCAATATTAAAACAGGTGATCCTCTTTTACTGGGAGCAACTGCTAAGAAGGATGGAATCAACTTTGCCTTAATAAATGAGACTGATGAAAAGTGCAGCTTAATACTATATAGTAAAGATAATCATGAAGCCGCCTGGGAAGTATCATTTACGAAGGATATGAAATACGGAAATATTTATGCGATGAAGATTGATGATATAGATGCAATGGAGTATGAATATAATTTTAAAATTGGTAGTGAAATTGTAGTAGACAGATATGCAAAGCAACTATATGGAATAAGTGAATGGGGAAAGCTTACAAAAGGTATTGTTACGGCTGAAGTTGTAGAGCAAAATTTTGACTGGGAGCAGGATAGGCCGCTCCATATTGCATATGAGGATACAATCATATATCGATTGCATGTACGAGGGTTTACGAAAGATGTCACTTCTAAAGCAGCCCACAAGGGAACGTTTTTGGGAATATTAGATAAAATTCCTTATTTAAAAGAATTAGGAGTAACATTAATTGAGCTAATGCCTGCCTACAATTTTTCCGAAGTTATGATAAAAAAGAAAACCGATAAATACGATTATAATTATGATTATAATGAAGATAGTAATCGTCATAGAATTAATTATTGGGGTTATACAAAAGGAAACTATTTTGTTCCTAAAAGTGCTTACGCATTTAATCCCGGTCAGGCGATTACCGAATTTAAGCAGGTAGTGAAAGCCTTACATGCCAATGCAATCGAGGTAGGTATGGAATTCTATTTCTCCAACCTAGAAGATCCTCATTTTATACTGGATTGCTTAAGATACTGGGTATTAGAATATCATATTGATAGTCTTCACGTATCTGCGAACGAACTGACTATGAAATTACTACAGCGTGATGCACTTTTAAGTCATACAAAGATAATTGGGTGGGGATATGATGAAGGTATATCTGAGAACCGGACATTTAAAAATCTGGGTAGTTTGAATGGTAGTTTTTATGCAACTGCCAGGCGTTTTCTAAAGAGTGATGAAGAACAGCTAGAAAAAATGGCTTTTCATATAAAAAATAATCCGGCAGATATTGCTCCAATTAATTATATAGCCAATCATGGAACCTTTACGCTGATGGACTTAGTATCATATGACAGAAAGCATAATGAGATTAACGGAGAGAATAACAATGATGGAGCAGAGTATAACTATAGCTGGAATTGCGGTGTTGAGGGGCCGACCAAGAAAAAGAAAGTGTTGGAGCTTCGTAAGCAGCAAATCAAAAATGCGTTAATATTTGTTCTGTTAAGCCAGGGTGTTCCAATGATTTATGCAGGTGATGAATATGGGAACTCACAAAAAGGAAATAACAATGCCTATTGTCAGGATAATCCAATTGGTTGGATGAATTGGCGAGAGAACCGCTTTAATATAGAAATCTTTCAGTTTGCAAAAGAATTAATTGCTTATCGAAAAGCACACCCAGTTCTGCATATGAAACAAGAGATGAAAATCATGGACTATCGTGCCTTAGGCCTACCGGACATGTCTTATCATGGCAATAAGCCATGGTATGCTGATTTTAATCATGTAAACCGGCACTTTGCGGTTATGTATTGTGGGAAATATGCAGCGTTAGATGGTGAGCAGGAAGATAACGATATTTATATTGCTTATAACATGCATTGGGAACCGCAGGAATTTGGAATGCCTGGGGCATTAGAGCATAAGAAATGGAAGGTTGCAATAACGTCGAGCACAATGGTAGATATCGTAGATAATAAAAAAATCAAGGTACCGGCAAGATCGGTGGTGGTATTAGAGACGGAGACAGGTGAATGAATTCATTTACATTAAGATTAATTGCTATTATAACGATGGCAATCGATCATATCGGTGCAGTATTAATGAAGGATAGCAGTTATAATATCTGTTTTCGGTTGATAGGCAGACTGTCATTTCCAATTTTCTGCTTTTTAATAGTAGAAGGCGTATTTCATACCAGGAATATTTGGAAGTATGCGGGAAGAATGCTTTTATTTGCATTTATTTCGGAGATTCCGTATGATTTAGCATTTCATGATACGTTATTTTACTGGAAAGCACAGAATGTATTCTGGACTTTATTTTTAGGGGTTGTGTTAATGGGAATCTGCGTGTATGTACCGATAATAAAAGATGAAATCGTGTTGCAGATTATCCTAGCCGCCGCTATTGCATATCTAGCATATAATGTACAGTGTGATTATGATGCGAAAGGGATTTTACTGATATTTATATTGGGCGTTCTTAGGAAATTCGGACCGTATATTCAAGGTATAGCTAACGGTGCCTATATGTATCTCTTAACCCAAAACACACAAAAATTTGCCGGGTTTTCCGGAATACTCATTGCATTCTATAATGGGAAACCGGGCCCAAGAAAATTAAAATATTTCTTCTATCTCTTTTATCCTCTGCATCTATTAATAATATATTATATATTTAAAATATGACATACTGTTGTCATATAATCCATGTTATGATAATTACAATCATAAATATTTATTTAAACTCATTGCACTAAGAGAGTAACCTTAGAAACAGACTGCGAATAAATAATAGATTATTTATTGTTACAATGAAATGTGAGGTATGTATGGATTCAAAAAAATTCTTATCAGTACTCCTTGAACAAATTGAAGAGAATATTACTGAACGGAGACATATCAAAGATTTATCAAAAATGAATTATATTTCAGATGTTCACTTGCAACGTATTTTTAAGTCTTCATTTGGTATTACATTGGGAAACTATATTCGGTCACGGGCGTTATCCTCCAGTCTTGATTTGTTGCATAACTCCAATATGAGAATAATTGACATTGCCTTGGAGTATGGGTTTGTATATGAACAAACCTATATTAGAGCATTTAAGAAGCAATTCGGTTTAACACCTGGAGAATATAGAAATAATCCTGTTGTTATCAATAAAATGCCGCAATTGCAATTATTTAATCAAAGCAAATTGAAAAATATATTTTTATTCGGATCCGAAGCAGAAGGAATGAAAGTTCTCCAATATATAGATGATTGGGCTAGTTTTTATCTTAATGTGATGGGCGATGCAAAGCATATGGAATCTTACGATAATGGCCGTTATACCATTATACGCCCCAAGAATGGAAATGAAGGTGCAACTAGTATTTTTAATATTCGGTTTGATAAATTAAGTAATGAGGAGATAAGCGAGACAGTACGGGAAATTAAGATGATGAAAAAGCATACATGGTGGAATCTGGCATATTCTGTCAACAAAAATGAAATAATACTTCCAAGCAGCAAACCGCAGCCTACACCTGAAGACTGGGAAGTTTATGCTCTTATGCTCCCAGATGAGAAACCCACATATCCATATAGTACAGCTAATATTCAGCGGATAACCACACTGAATGATTTCAAGAACTGGTGCAGCATAATGAATCAATATGTGCATGGCGGTTATGAAATTATACATCCAAACCACTATCATCTTTGTGAGAATGGGACAATGTGTTGTTACATTGCTTATGTCCAAGGTGTTCCGGCTGCTGTAACGGCAATGCTTAAAAACGAAGACATCTGCTATCTAGAGTTCACTGCGACAGTACCAGAGTATAGGCAAAAAGGATTAGCGACTGATATCTGTCAAAAGGCTATAGATGAAGCATTTCGTTACGGAGCAAAGATGGTAACTGCAAGGACATATGATTATGGGAAAAATCTTGGAAGAACACTAGGATTTAAATATATCTGAGTTATTATCTTATTTTTCATTGAAAATTTTATCTGATTTATAAAAAAATATGTTATTTTTTGTTCATTGAGTATACCTAAATATTGGTATACTTTTTATGTATTATCAAACTAATCGTAAACGAAAACCGCGCGGGTGAGAAACTACTGTTGCAAGAAATGTATGTTATTATCATAAGAAAGCAAAGAGGTATTAAAATGGATAAAGCAGAAATAATTAAAGTTATTGATGATGGAGCTAACTTTTATTGTCGTATATTAGGTGACGCCAGCCATATGGAATTTAGAGATAATGGCTATTATTCTATTATCTATCCAAAGGATGGCGAAAAAGGGGGGACTTCATTATTCGATGTGCGAATTGAGCAATTAAGTGACAAAGAGGCCAATTTAATAATAGATGAAATAAAATCAAAAAAAGTACATACTTGGTGGGGATTATGTGTTTCCGATAGAATAGCAGACTTGATTTGGGGTAAATACAGACCGACACCTCCGGCTTCTGAAGATGAATTAGAAGAAGCATATATGGCATTATTTCCGAATGAAAAACCTGTATATAGGAAATTTAATGCTCATATAGAAGTGAGACCTGTTAGTTCTTTGGAGGAATTTAATATTTGGGCAGACATTTGCAATTCCATTTTACATGGAAATTTCTCTATAATTCACCCTGTAAATCACTATCATCTATGTGAAAAGGGTATAATGCCTTGCTTTATAGGCTATTATAACAACACCCCTGCTTCTGTCTCAGCGATAATAAACGATAAACATAATTCATCACTTGAGTTTGTAGCAACGCTTGATAATTATAGAGATAAAGGTTTAGCTACAGCTTTATGTCAAACTGCTGTAGATAATGCTTTTTTAAATGGATCTAAAATAATTACAGCAAGAGCTTTTAACGATGCTATAAAACTATATAAATCGTTAGGATTTAAGATTTATAACTAATTTGATATCAACCGGGTCACGATCGATCGTGACCCGGTTGATATCAATTCTTAGGATAAACAAGACGTTCTGTTGTAATATTCTTAATTACGTTATCTAAATGTTTTTTTGCAATGAATCTTGCCATAGGAAGATTTTGATCTAAATAATTTCCGCAGTCTCTGGCGCTGGCACCGGGGATATCTCCTTCAAAGCCGGCAATAAATTCCCACATCTCTTTTATCAAAGGAACAATATCTTCTGATTGATAATCACCTGCCAATAGTAAGTAAAAACCGGTACGGCATCCCATAGGACCAAAATAGATGATCTTGTCACTCCAATCGACGCGGTTTCTTAAAAATGTAGCTGCCAAATGTTCAATTGTATGCATTTCAGCCGTATTCATAACAGGTTCTAAGTTGGGAGCGGTTATTCTTAAATCAAATGTTGTAATCGTACTATTTCCAACATGATCCTTTCTGGATACATATATTCCCGGTAATAATTTTAAATGATTAATTGTAAAGCTTGATATTTTCTCCATATTGGACGTCCTTTCTAAGTAGATTATAAATCTATTGTATCATAATAAGAACGAAAGGTAATAGATTAATTTTTAAAAAGTAGTTGCAATTCTTTTCTGACCTTGATATACTGACATAAAGTAATTAGCTAGCTAATAATTAGCACACTAACAGATAGATGGAGGGATATATGATCAGCAGAGAGGAATTGATGAAAAATGCGGTACGCTGTATCATGCATATCAATAATAAGCATAGAAAAACGATGAAGATACATCTAGATAGTACCGGCGTATTTGAGAGTCAGCACCGATTATTAATGATAATCTCAAGACATAGAGACTATTCACAAAAGCAGTTAGCAGATAATATGAAGGTGTCTACAGCTACTGTTGCGGTCGCAATTAAAAAGCTTGAAAAGGGCGGCTATATTGAAAAGATTATAGATACGGAAGATAATCGTTTCAATAAAATTGGAATTACTGAGGCAGGGCAGAAGGTAGTGGATGAAAGTCAGAAAATCTTTAAAGGGATGGACAGGGAGATGTTCGAAGGGTTTCGCGATGAAGATATTGAACGATTTATATATTATATTGAAAAGATAAATCAGAATTTAGATAAATGCAAAGATTTAACTTTTAATTAATATGATATGTAACTATATAAAAGGAGAATAAATAGAATGAATAAATATTGGAAATATGTAAAACCCTATCTTCCGGCATTTATACTAGGTCCGATTTGTATGATTGTAGAAGTGATAGGGGAGGTAGTAATGCCCTGGTTATTCAGTATAATTATTAATGAAGGGGTGGAATCTGGCAGAGGAACGGAATTTATTATAATGATAGGAGTCATTATGGTAATTACAGCACTGTTTATGATGTTAGGAGGCGTAGGCGGAGCTTACTTTGCTACAAAAGCGTCCAGTAATTTCGCTAATGATTTGAGAAAAGACATATTTAATAAAGTACAGCAGTTTTCCTTTGCTAATATTGATACATTTAGTACCAGTTCTCTGATTACAAGGCTGACCAACGATATCACACAGATTCAGAACTTAATCAATATGGCACTTAGAATGATGCTTAGAGCACCGGGAATGCTTGTAGGTGCACTGATTATGGCATTTATGATGAATGCAAGTCTCGCGTTGATTGTATTGATTGTAATGCCGATTCTTGCTTTAACGATTATAGGAATTGTTAAAGTTGCTTTTCCTCGTTTTCAGATTATGCAAAAGCAGCTGGATACGGTCAATTCTAATATACAGGAGAATCTTACGAATGTCAGAGTTATTAAATCTTTTGTAAGAGGCCCCTATGAAGAAAAAAAGTTTGGAATAGCCAATGAAGAACTTAAGAATAAAGGTATGAATGCCCAAAAGATTATGATATTTACTATGCCGGTTATGACACTTGCTATGAATATCACGACACTTGCTATTGTATGGTTTGGTGGAAATCAAGTGATTGCAGGGGATATGCCGATAGGAGACTTAACAGCATTCACGAATTATGTTGTACAGATACTAATGTCTCTAATGATGGTCTCTATGGTTATTTTGAACAGTTCAAGAGCTTTGGCCTCTTCAAACCGTATTAAAGAAGTTTTAGATGCCGAAGTCGATTTAACAGACAACTATGCATCTATGAAAGAACTTGAAGTTGAAAAAGGAAAGATTGAATTTAAGGATGTAGATTTTAGATATTATAAAAATAATGATGAATTGGTATTACGTAAGACAAATTTTACTGTGAAGCCGGGTGAAACATTAGGAATTATCGGTTCTACAGGATGCGGCAAAACCACTTTGGTAAGCATGATTCCTAGGTTGTACGATACAGATGCGGGCGAGGTTTTGGTAGATGATGTCAATGTAAAAGACTATTCTCTAAAAAATCTGCGTAACGGCATTGCAATGGTCTTACAAAAAAATGTTCTGTTTTCAGGTACGATAATAGAAAATCTGCGCTGGGGTAATGAAGAAGCCAGTGAAGATGAGATAGTGGATGCAGCAAAATCTGCCAGAGCGGATGACTTTATTACTTCGTTTACATATGGATATGAAACAGAATTGGGTCAGGGCGGAGTTAACGTCTCCGGCGGACAAAAACAGCGTCTTTGTATTGCCAGAGCATTATTGAAGAATCCTAAAATACTTATATTAGATGACAGTACAAGTGCTGTAGATACGGCAACAGAGGCGATGATACGCGAAAGTTTTAATACAACCTTGAAGCATACGACAAAGCTTATTATTGCACAGAGGATATCTTCTGTAATTGATGCGGATAACATAATTGTATTGGATGAAGGCAATATTGTAGGGATGGGAAATCACGTTGAATTATTAGAGAGCTGTGAGGCGTATCAGGAGATTTATTACTCACAGATGGATAAGGAGGTGGCGGCTAATGTCTAATCATATAGACAAAGAGGTGTTGATTAAAAAATATGCAGGACAGAATAAGCCACAAGGCAGTACACCTAAAGGACAGGGAGGTCCGGGACCAGGAGGACCGGGAGGAAATAGAGGAATGACAGGCGGCAAACCCAAAAATACAAGGGATTCCATTATACGGCTACTTACTTATTTTGGTTCTGATAAATATAAATTTATTTTTGTGTTTATCTGTTTAATTGGAAATACGATTGCGACATTAGGCGGAAGTTATATGTTAAGACCCATTATCAATAATTTGATTGAAGACGCATCTGTAGAAAGCAGAATCACTAACTTAATATCCGGATTAATATTGATGGGCATCATTTATTTTATTGGAGTAATTGCTAATTATGGACAAATGAGATTTATGTTACAGATTTCACAAAATGCACTGCAAAGAATTAGAGATGATTTATTTGTAAAAATGCAAAAGCTGCCGGTTAAATATTTTGATACGAACAGTACCGGTGAGTTGATGAGCCGTTTTACAAATGATGTAGATACCATTGGTGAAATGCTGAACAATACGGTAGTTAATTTATTTTCAGGTGCAATCACACTGGTAGGGACGCTGCTGCTTATGATATACACCAATTGGATTTTAGCAGCTGTAACAATCGTGACAGTACCTGTATTAACAAAAGCAGGCTCCTTTATTGCCAAAAGAAGCAGGAAATACTATAAAGGACAGCAGACAGCTTTGGGAGCCGTGAACGGATATATTGAAGAGATTGTGACAGGCCAGAAAGTCGTAAAGGTATTCTGTCATGAAGAAATCGTTATGGATGAATTTGAAGTAATCAGTGATAATCTGCAGGAACAGCAGATGAAAGCACAGTTTATGGGTGGTATCATGGGGCCGGTCATGGGTAATTTAAGTCAGATCAGCTATTCACTGACAGCTGCGGTTGGTGGTGTTTTATGCTTCTTAGGCAGATTTGATATCGGCGGCCTTACGATATTTACAAATTACTCCAGACAATTCTCCAGACCTATTAATGAAATATCTATGCAGGTCAATACGATTTTTTCAGCATTGGCAGGTGCAGAACGAGTATTTGAAGTAATGGATCAAAAGCCAGAACCGGAAGATAAGGAAACAGCAGTAGAATTGTTAGAACCAAAGGGATTTCTCAGATTAACAGATGTTACATTTGGATATGATGCAGATAAGACGATTTTGAAGAAGGTCAACTGCTATGCGAAGCCCGGTCAGAAAATTGCTTTTGTTGGTTCAACAGGAGCAGGAAAGACGACCATAACTAATTTGATTAATAGATTCTATGACATCAACGAAGGTAAGATTACAATAGATGATATTGATATTATGGATATTAAGAAGGACAGCTTAAGACAAAATATAGCGATGGTATTACAGGATACCCATTTGTTTACCGGTACAGTGATGGAGAATATCCGTTACGGTAGATTAGATGCAACAGATGATGAAGTAATCGATGCGGCAAAAATAGCCAGTGCGCATTTCTTTATAAAGCGGTTGGCAAATGGATATGATACCATTATAGAGGGTGACGGAGCAAATCTAAGTCAGGGGCAGAGGCAACTGCTGAATATTGCAAGAGCAGCGATATCTAAAGCACCGATTTTGATATTAGATGAAGCGACCAGTTCTGTTGATACAAGAACAGAGAAGCATATTGAGAAAGGTATGGACCGAATAATGGCAGACAGAACAACCTTTGTGATTGCCCACAGATTATCAACAGTAAGAAATGCCAACGCTATTATGGTACTTGAGAATGGTGAGATTATTGAACGTGGTACACATGAAGAGTTACTGGAGATGAAAGGAAGATATTATAACTTATATACCGGATTGGCTGAATTGGATTAGGAAGGAAACTAAATGAGACTGATAGAATTTAAAATGGAAAGACCGGGGTTATTAAAGGAAGGACAGGATGTTACTGTAAGTGAACTGGCAGGAACCAGCTATAATTATATTATTGACCCTGCAGTTGCAATGAGTGGATGTTACAGCGCAGGCCAAAGATTACAGACCAATCATGGAATTGTAAAAGAGGTTAAAGAGACAGACAGAGGTTTTTATGTAACAGTTGAGTTCAATGAATAAAAGCTAGTGGTGATTTAACGAGGTTAACAATTGTTGAAAAATACCAGCCTGTCGCCCATGCAATAGGCTGGTATTGATTCATACAAGTGAAATGAAGCTGACAGTTTTAAAGAGTATTACTGCGACACGATGTCAATGTCAAGAGGTTACTCACTTTCTTTGATCCCCAGCCCCCATGTTGTAACAAAGGCTACAATCGCGGATATTGCTACAGCAACTACTGCCAGCCAAAAATTTGTCATATTTCCAGAGCCATCAGTTGGAATAAACGTGGGAAGTGCTGCCAGTCCGGGTGATACAACTGCATATTGCTTTAAATGCACAATTCCCGCAAAGAGACCTCCTACAGCACCGCCGGCCATGGCACCAATAAACGGTCTCTTAAAGGGAAGCAGGATACCAAAGATAGAAGGCTCGGTTATACCTAACACACCGGTTAACCCGGCTGAAAGGGATAAGGCTTTCGTATCTTTCTTTTTTGATTTTACATAAACAGCAAGAGCTGCAGCTCCAACCGCTACGTTTGCTGCTAACATACCGGGCATTACAAAGGCATCATAACCATCGGCTGCCATGGACGCAAATACCAATGGGAAGAGTGCCTGATTCATACCGGTCATAACCAAAAGCGGTGAAAGTGCTCCTATTAATCCTACTGACAACCAGCCCAAATGGGTATTGATAAAGGTCAGGCCAGTCGCCACGTAATTGCCTAAGATCACTCCAAGCGGCCCTAATGCAATGAGTGTAACTGGTGTGACAATAAGGATCGTGATCAATGGTTTTGCAAAAAATTTAATTTCCTTTGGAATCCACTTGTCATTGAACTTCTCAATTACACTCATAAATAATACACCTAAAATAATAGGAATCGCTGAAGTATTGTAAGTCGCTTGTGTGATTGGTATTCCAAGAAAATCCAGTCCACCCACGCCGTCGATGTTGGAATGGACAAGTATCGCTGCCAAATACATCCCCATCATTGGATTGATTCCAAGCTTACGAGCTGCGGAATAACCAAGATAGACCGGCAAAAAGAAGAATCCAGCACTATTGATGGTATTCAATACAGTATAAGTCCCGGTTTCTGCGGATAATCCAAAGAAGGTAACACAGATATTAAGCACAGCTGATACGAGCCCTGCAGCTACCAATACCGGTAGTACCGGTACAAAAGTACCACTTATGAAATCGATTATTGTCCCAATTATATTTTTCTTACCATCCTCATTTACCAGGCCATCTTTTTTAAAGTTCCCTAGTTTGATAAATGCATTGTACACGGTTCCAACATCAGTTCCTATTATAATCTGTATTTCATGTCCCCTTTCGATGATTCCCATGACCCCCGGCTTTTCTTTAAGATCTTTCAAAGAAGCTTTAGCCGGATCATTTATAGTAAGTCGTAAGCGGGTCGCACAATGGTTTACCACTGCTATATTTGTAATTCCTCCGCAATGTTCTAATATAATCTTTGCTAAACTCTCATATTTCTCCATAAGAATTCCTACCTTCCCCAATCGTTTCCGTTTGACTTAATCAGCTGTGAATACCAATAAAATGAATCCTTTTTCACCCTTCTTAAATCAAGAACGTCTTCATCTGTTGTGTTAACATAAACCAAACCATATCGTTTGGCCATACCATTTCCAGTGCTTAGCAAATCCGTGAATGACCATAGATTATATGAAATTATTTCACATCCATCCATAACCGCCAAACCAAGTTGATAAATCTGATCCCGAAGGAACTCGATCCGCTTTGGATCATGTACTTTACCATCTTCAGAAATAGCCTCATGGGCTCCGTATCCATTTTCAGTGATCATCATTGGTAATTGATAGTGACTCCAAATATAACGGAGCATATAGCGTATTGCGGTCGGATCGATTTCCCAATCCCAGTCTGTAGTTTCCACATATGGATTAGCTGCAAGTTGATATATTCCAGGGTATTTCGGATATATAAATTGACCTTTTACACCGTCTGTATTGAGCTTCAATTCCAATAAATCAGAATCTATTTTACAATCTTTCGCAACGTTACTACGATAACAATTAAGAGCTATAAAATCAATCTTTGCAGACTTTATCAGCTCCATATCACCGGGGCGGATATCCGGATGGATATCATTTTCTTTCCAAAACCGCTTAATAAATCCGTTATACTCTCCATGAACATATAGATCGTTCCACATTTTCTCAGTCAGTTCTTCTGCATTCATAGCAGCAATCTGATCCTCCGGTTTACAGGAATCTGGGTATATAGGCACATAGCCGGGAACTGGTCCGATTTTACCATCTTTGACTAGTTCATGACAGGAATTCACGGCTTTAGCGTGGCATAAATTCATAATATGGTTGATATCCCATTTATCTTTTTCCCAGTTTGTACATCCTTTATTGACACCCAACCAGTTTCCATAACAGATTTGCATATTTTGCTCATTAATAGATAACCAGTATTTAACCCGATCTCCAAAGGCTTCAAAGCAAACTCTGGCATAATGGTCAAAGGCATCAATGATCTTGCGATCCCTCCAGCCGCCGAATTCTTCATCCACCCACACAGGCATATCGTAATGATATAAGGTTACGATCGGTGTGATATTATTGGCAATCAATTCATTAATCAGATTATTGTAGAATTCGATTCCTTTTGGATTGACCTTACCATCCTTATTTGGAATAATCCTTGGCCAAGCCAGAGAAAATCGATAAGAGGAAAAACCGCATTCAGCCATAAGAGCCACATCTTCCTTATAGCGATGGTAATGGTCTGCGGCAATCGAATTATCCGTAAATGGTTTTTTCTTCTTACTGTTTAGATCAATAATTGCAGCTGTTCTTCCGTCTTCTGAAACTCCGCCTTCTACCTGCCAAGCGGCGCTGGAAGCACCCCACATAAAATTCCGGGGGAACTCAGGGTTTGTCTTATAGTACATAATTTCTCCTTTCTATTTGAGAGGATGAATATTTCCGTATTTTTGAACGTAGACACTGTAAATCACATCAAACATATAATTAATTCCGTATTTTCCATACACTGATTTTCCATCGGACAAGTCATTCACACTAAGATGATAGACTTTATCATACCAATTCAAAAATCTAGAATCTCGGTTTACCGTTATTAATGCCTTATACGCATTACACTGGGTAATTAATTCCCTAGATGCATCTGCAAAGATTCCCGTAGTAGATAGAGTCATGATATAATCTCTTTTATTCAATTTAGTGATTAATGTATTATCTGTATAGGTATTGGAAATCAAGTGTATTATCTTCCCATGAAAAATCATGGACTGTTGGAATTCTCTAATAATTGAGGTGGAAGTGTCTGAGGTCAGGAATACCACATAACGGCTTTTATGAATCCGTTCTGCTATCTTATCGGTTTCTTCAGTATTCATGCGCTGATCCAGTTCAATAATCATGGAATTGATTTCATTGGTCAACTGTTCGCGATAGTTTTTCCTATTGGCATGATACATATAAAATGCATATTGGTCATCATATTCCCGAAACTCTGTTTTTAAATCCAGAAAATTTTCATACCCAATCGATTGGCAAAACCGTCTTACACTGGATCTGGACACAAAGCAGTCGGCCGCCACATCATAAATATTTAATTCTGACAGTTTATGGTAGTGTTCTAAAAAGTAATGAGCCAGAACGTAATGGGAGTCTTCTTCATTGTTCTCGTTGATTACGGAAAATAAAGAGTTTAACAGGCTCATACGGTTAATTCGCATTTGCTCACCTCCATTATTAATTCACTGCCATTTGTCTATTTCATTATAGCAGTCTGATAATTTGTCTGCGTATCAGAATTTGCTCCCTGCAATATTAGGTTCAGCAATCTCTGACTTGGCAATAAATTATTATACTATCCATTATAGAAGACTTAGCTCGATAATTTTAATAGTTTTTGTAGAGGGAACAATAAATCACAGAGCGTAATAAATCACAGAACACAAAAATCACAGAACACAATATTCATGCTTTAGCGCCAACACTTTTTTCTCAATCTTTTTGATTACTATAGTAAAGTCCTTGTCACTTTTGCCTGTTGGGTCGTCAAGTCCCCAATCCACACGGTGCTTGCAGGGTATAAATGGACACGTCACATTACATCCCATTGTAACTACGATATCAACAGTCGGGATGTCGGACAGCAATTTTGAATATTGTGTCTTTTCCATTTCAATACCATAAAGATGTTTTACCAACCTCACAGCATCGGCATTGATATTTGGTTTCGTTTCTGTTCCGGCAGAATAGCACTTAAATACATCACTTGCAAGGTGCTTACAAAGAGCTTCGGCAATTTGTGAACGGCAGGAATTATGAACACAGATAAACGCAACTTTTATCATATCGTCTCCTATCTTAAATAATAAGTAATGTATTGCCCTTGATGTCCTTGGCACTCCACTTGATAACTGCAAAATTACCGTTTGAAATGCCGTCTACTTTGTTAATCTATTCGATTTTATGGCTTGTCTTTGCTTTTACCGACACCGCCTTTTCCCATATCATATAAATCATCAATAACCTTGTTCAAGGTCGGAATATTGGTGGTTTTAATTGTTTCACCGTTTATCATAAAATTATCTTTCACAAATAAATTACGGACATTGTCCATTCTTGTAATAGTATAAGCACGAAGTGGTATAAAGTATGCGGGAATATTTTGTATTTGTGTGGGAATATCTGGAAGTGTCTTTTGCTGTTTGTTGTATAGACTTTCAGATATGGTGAACTTACGGGACGGGAAACAAAAACATATCATTTTAATGTTTTTCAAAACCTTCTTTTAGTGAAGCAATCCATGTTTCGATTGCTTGAGCTAATATAAACTGTTGCTGCAAAACAGCCATTCCTGTTTCGGGAATCTCTGGCATATTTTCTTTTATACTGATATTTTCTTCCAAATACGACTTTAAAGTTTTTATGCTATTTTCAATATTTTTTAAGCATGATTTTTGAATTTCCAGTGAGAGACTATCCAAATTTACTATTACAGCATTAAAATCCAGAAAAATATGAATGGGCATAGAAGAAATTTTTAAAGAGAGGTTTTCAAATTCTTTTTCTCCGGCATCTGTTAAAGAATATACAGCCTTCTCAGCCATTTTTCCTTCTTTTACGAAAGTGCTTTTGATGTAGCCTTTTCCCTCCAACTGAATTACTTTTTTATATATTGAGGGTGTACTAATTTTTACCCACTTAGATATGTTACGGTACTCTACTAATTTTTGAATATCGTATGCACTTAAAGATTCTTTTTTCAATATCCCTAATACAATTAAATCTATGGTTGCCATAATTTTCTCCTTTTCCCTATTGACAAGTACTATAAATTATAGTAGTATCTATTCTGCTGTTGAATTGCTGTAATTTATAGTACTATAATTTATATATAGTGTCAAGTAGAAAGGAGAAATAATCATGAATGGACGTAACAAGAAAATGGAATTGCTAGGAAGTGCACCAATATCAAAAGCACTTTTAGCAATGGGACTCCCTACCATGATTGGTATGATGGTTAATGCATTATACAATCTGGTAGATGCTTACTTTGTTGGAGGGCTGGGAACCAGTCAGATGGGTGCGATATCTGTCGCATTTCCACTTGGGCAAGTTGTCGTAGGATTAGGTTTGTTATTCGGAAATGGTGCTGCATCCTATATTTCCAGATTATTGGGGCGTGGGGAAAAAGAAACCGCAAGCAAAGTTTCCAGTACCGCCCTATACAGCAGTATTTTTGTTGGAGCGGTAATTATTATCTGTACTATAATTTTTCTAAAACCAATTTTAAAGCTTTTGGGTGCAACTGAAAGCATACTGCCCTATGCAGTAACTTATGCAAGTATTTATGTGATTTCATCTATCTTTAACGTATTTAATGTTACAATGAATAATATCGTGACAAGCGAAGGTGCTGCTAAAACTACTATGTTCGCCCTGCTGGCAGGTGCTATACTGAATGTAATTTTAGACCCAATCTTTATCTATGTCCTGGATTTAGGCGTAGCGGGTGCTGCAATCGCCACAGCCATTTCACAGATTGTATCTACATTGGTATATTTGTCCTATATACTCAGAAAAAAAAGTGTCTTTAGTTTTAGCATTAAGGAATGCTGTTTTTCAAAAGAAATTATGTCTGAAATTTTGAAGATAGGTATCCCTACGTTAGTATTCCAGTTGTTGACCAGTCTTTCTATTACCCTTATCAATATACAGGCAAAAGAATATGGAGATTCTGTGATTGCCGGAATGGGTGCCGTAACAAGAATTATTTCTATGGGAAGCCTGATGGTATTCGGATTTATCAAAGGCTTCCAACCAATTGCAGGATATAGCTATGGAGCAAAAAAATATGAACGCTTGCACGAAGCAATCAAAATCTCCATAATATGGTCAACGATATTCTGTGCAATATTTGGATTAGTAATGGCTTTATTCTCCACAACAATCATTTCTCAATTTACAAAAGACGATATCGAAATGATTAATGTTGGTCAAAAAGCATTGAGAGTAAATGGTTTCTCTTTCCTGCTATTTGGTTTTTATACTGTATATTCATCCCTTTTCCTTGCTTTGGGAAAAGGGAAAGAAGGTTTTATCCTTGGTGCTTGCAGGCAGGGAATTTGCTTTGTACCCATCATTCTAAGTCTTCCAATGATTTGGGGTATAAATGGCATTCTTTATGCACAACCAATTTCTGATGTTATCTCTGCCATTATTGCTGTATTTATGGCTGTGTATCTTCATAAGGGATTAACTGAATTAAAACCATATTCAATTTCCAACTCTAATGAGCATCTCGATTCAGCTTTAAATTAGTTTGGGACTCATATCATTTAACTATAACTCCCGAAAAGAGCCGATAATCGTGTTCATTCTCACGAATTATCGGCTCTGCGTCCCTCAATCGAGGCTTCTGAAAATATTTTTGACGGTTCGGCATACTGGTACGGGATAACAGCAGTTAGCTTATACGATTCACTTTATGGTTTTTTCACTTTGCATTTTCCGGTTATAGAGGTAACAGAAACTCGCAATATTGTTACTGCCGATAATTCATGTGAATTGTAATGTGGATTTCCTTCAAATCCATATCGTTTCATAAATATGTCTAATGCATTAACCTTTTGAATTTCATCAGTCAAAACAATTATATTTCCTTCGCCAATTACGCTCTCAAATTCAGCAGACCAATTACAAGCCACATTAGATTTTAATGTTCTATATGAACAATCCGCCTCAAAGCATACGTTGTTATTTTGAGCTATCATATCTATTTTTCTGCCTTCTGAGGCGCAGTGAAAATATATGTAAACCTCTTCATCTATTATTTCATAAGCAAAGTTCATAGGAACAATATAAGGTTTGTTATCAACACACAAACCAAGCCTTATAATATCACATTTGTCTAAAATGGAAAGTATATTTGTTAATTCAACAACTTCTCTGTCACTTCTTCTCAATTACAACACTCCTGTTCAAAATACAAAATTTTAACTTACACACATTTTACTATAGATATACCGAAAAGTAAACACACGTTGTACTGGTTGCAGCTGCACTGTGAGCAGAACCAATATGGTATCGGCAGATTCTGTAGTGTCTATGCTATACATATGTAATTGTCATTTATTGACAAGCATAGAAAAAAATAAATATTAATAAAATGATGATAGGCATATACGATAAGCGGGAAACCTTTAAATCAAGGTTTCCCGCTTATAAACTAACAGCCTGTAGGGGAATCGAACCCTAATAATAATCACAAGAACTGCATAGAAAGGAGGATTCTTACACCATCATTTTATAGTGGAATCAAAAGTGGAATCGAAAGTGGAATCGAAAGATTTTGTATAGTTATTAGAATAAAAAAGTAATAGTATAAAAGAAGTCTATTTGTGCTATTACTTCTTTATATACTTTTTATGATGTATATGTTAAATAATATTAATAGTGTTCTATTCTTGAAAGAAAACAAAACTTAAAACACCTTAAATTTGGTAAAAATTATTAAAAATTTTTTAAATATTTATCTAAATATTGTTATTATTAGCAAAAGATGCTATACTAGTATAATAAAAACAACATAATTTATTTGTATAATTAATAAGATAAAGAGGAGAGCATAAA
>Ga0153924_1000425_pt1 | contig 26793 bp, 22 predicted proteins | sample TSNJ008MetaG_FD_104709 | JGI IMG/M metagenome (GOLD analysis project Ga0153924, IMG submission 104709) | Attine ant fungus gardens microbial communities from New Jersey, USA - TSNJ008 MetaG | ecosystem: Host-associated > Fungi > Mycelium > Unclassified | place: USA: New Jersey, Wharton State...
CTGCTCTCAGTTTCTTGGGACCGCAATTCGAGACTTTGGCGGTCTTGGGTTCTGCCCAGTAACAGTAGAGAATTTACACTGTTCATGGGATCAATTCGCAGCTTTTTTGGCTGTGGAGTCTGCCCATGAACAGTAGAGAATTTGCACTGTTCATGGGATGAATCTGCAGCTTTTTTGGCTGTTTGACCTACGAACGCCAACTCCCAACCTTACTATTGTCGCATGCGGGTCTGCTTCCTGAGCCACTGGTTATGTCGAAGAGCCGCTCATTCCATGCAGCCCATAAAATTCAAAACTATCTACTAATGCTAACCAGCTGGCTTCGATAATATTATCGGAGACCCCAACTGTGCCCCAGGTGCGATGTCCGTTGGTGGAGACAATTAACACCCGCGTACCGGCAGCCGAACCTCGCAATCCATCTAAAATACGCACTTTATAGTCTGCAAGTCGAATGCAATCAATCCATGGATAAAATGGGCGTAAGGCTTTACGTAAAGCTTTATCCAAGGCATCTACGGGCCCATCTCCCTCATCCACCGTATATTCAAAAATTCCATCTACAGAAAGCTTAACCGTAGCTTCGCAGGCACAGTTATTCCCCACACTCATGCGGCGGAAGGAACAGTGATATTCCTTAAGATCGAACAAGGCGCGACGTTGCCCCAAAATGCCTCGTACCAGTAGTTCAAAAGACGCATCCGCAGCTTCAAACTCATATCCCCGAGCCTCGTAATCCTTAAGTTGCTTCAAAATTTCAATCACTTCGCGCGATCCTCTTTGAAGGTGAATCCCCATCCGTTCCGTTTTCAGAAGAACGTTACTTTGTCCGGAGAGCTCGGAAACCAAAATATTTTGCTCATTTCCTACGGAACAAGGTTCTATATGTTCATAGGAACGCGCTAATTTTTGAACAGCGTTCACGTGCATCCCTCCCTTGTGAGTAAAGGCAGTGGCCCCCACAAAGGGTGCCCGAATATTAGGCGGACAATTTGCAAGTTCGTCCACAAAAAGGGAAACCTCCCTCAATTCGGCAAGTTTTTCCACAACCGGGATTCCCAATTTCAACTGTAAATTAGCGATCAGACTGGTCAGATTGCAATTACCCGTTCGCTCACCATAGCCATTGATGGTTCCTTGCACTTGCACAGCACCTGCGCGCACAGCGGCCAAGGCATTTGCAACTCCCAATTCACAATCATTATGAGTGTGGATGCCAATTTTATTCGGAAAGAGCTCATTGACTTTATATACGATCTCTTCGACTTCGTGCGGTAGGGTTCCTCCGTTCGTGTCACAAAGAACCAGAACATCCGCATCACGCGCAGCATCTAAAGTCCCTAAAGCATGGTCCGGATCATCCTTATAGCCATCAAAAAAATGTTCGGCATCGTAAATGACTTCGCGATTGAGCTGTTTGAAATAAGATACGGTGTCCGTGATCATCGCTCGATTTTCTTCGGGAGTCGTTCCCAACACTTCTGTCACGTGGAGTTTCCAACTTTTTCCGAAAAAAGTGACCACGGGAGTCTCCGCGTCGCGCAGCATTTGAATTTGCGGGTCTTTTGAGATTTCTAAATTGGCGCGACGAGTGCTTCCAAAGGCAGCGATTTTTGTGCGCCCCCAAGAACGCCTACGTACCTCGCGGAAAACGTCCAGATCTTTTATATTAGAACCCGGCCACCCCGCCTCAATGATTCCCATACCAAATTGAGCCAATTTTTCGGCAATGCGGAGCTTGTCGAGCAAGCTGAAGGAAATGCCCTGTCCCTGCGTGCCATCACGAAGCGTCGTGTCGTATAAAATCACTCTCCCTGCTTGCATGGAAATTATTTAAATCCAAATCTGCAAGCGGTTCAATCTTGCGTTCCTAACCAATCTGATTTCAAGTGTTTGTCGTAGTTTCTGAGTCGTTAATAGCATCAATCAGCTGGCGAAGTGCGCCAAAATTGTTTTTATGGGGGGTGAGAATCACCCGAGGAAGGGAAAGCAAAGTAGTATCCTCCCGTTCTTCGGGTAAGGCGTTTGTTTGCTCAATGCACCCTTCGAAAAGAATGAAAGCGAATTGTTCATTCAAGTGTTGGAGAGACGAAGCACTCAGCGGATTTTGGATACGAATCACCATTTTTCTGCCCACCCAACGGTAGGAGTGAAAAACCCGATAGAATCGGACAATTTCTTCCACTGCCTCGTCAATTTTATGGGTGATCCGGAAAAGACTGAAATCGGACTCGGAGATCATATGGGAGGCAAAGAGGTCATTGTTTAAAAACCGTCTCCACGCTTCCCAGTAATATCCGTTGGGTTTATCCAATAAAACTAGCGGGACGATCGCAGTTTTGCCTGTTTGCATGAGCGTCAGGCACTCAAATCCCTCGTCGAGCGTGCCAAATCCACCAGGCAGGAGCACGAAAGCGTGTGTTTCTTTAACGAAGCTTAATTTCCTCGTAAAAAAATACTTAAATGAAATGAGTTTAGGGTCCCCATCAATAGTTGGGTTTGCTCGTTGTTCGAAGGGCAAATTAATATTTAAGCCAAAGCTATTTTCAGCACCTGCCCCTTCCTGCGCGGCACCCATGATGCCATCGCCTCCTCCTGTAATCACCATAAACTTTTTCCTGGCGATGCAACTCCCAAATCTTTTTGCTACCTGATATTCTTCGGAGTCGGGAGAGATCCGAGCAGACCCGAAAACCGCGACTTTTCGCCGGTGTCGATACCGCGCAAAAATCTGATTTGCTTCGCGCATTTCCTGCAACGTGGTATCGATCTGCTTTAAATCAGCAATGCCAGTATTATTTTTCGCTAATTTTTCAACATTTTCCAGTATGTGCGCAATGAATTCGGCGGAGCGCCCTGAGGCAAGCTCTCCGGCCAGTTTGAGCAGTCGCGGATCGGTAACTTTATGACGCGGCATAAACGCAGGGCAATAATGGCTAGTTTTTTTGCCTCAGGCGCAGCGCAAAAATGAGACCATCCGACCATTGCCAGACCGGACCTGGGGACAAAAAGGACGTCATTTGGAACATAATCGCTATATTAGGAGTTTCATATATTTATCTCCGGGCCATCCGGAAAAACAAAAATATGCCGAGTGTGATAAACAAAATGTTAGGGACCCACATGAGGAAGACCGGATGAGCCTGCGCATTTTCTTGTAAGGAACGAGCTACCAGAATAAAGAAAAAATAAATAAAGGCCAAGGCAAGACTGAGCGCAAAACCTACTGAAGTCTCCTTTCGATGCGCGGTGATTCCCAAAGGGATGGCAATCAATGTAAAAGCAAGACAGGCGAAAGAAATAGAAAATCGCCGGCTAATTTCCACACGCACACGCAAAGCCCGCTTAGGATTCGGTGTCGTCATCTCTTCTTTTTTCAGCTCGGCCATAGTATATGAGGTGACTCTGCCCGTGTTCATGTATTCGGCGTAAAGGGCCTGAAGCGGAATGGGAAACGTCCCTTCCACCAAATTGATTCCTTGCCGGATTTTTTTGATATTTTTGGGATCTTTCGGATCCCTCTCTTCAAACTGAGCATTATAGAGCTTCAGTAACAATTGGGAATGAGCGGGATCGGCGATCAGATTTCCTCGCTGTGCATGCACCATTTTAATGGGATTATTATCTCTATCAATTTCGATGACGATTACGTTAATCAGGGTGTCTCCTTTACGATCCCCCACGTACACCCGGCGATCCGGAAACTCGTTCACCACTTCATCGGCGCCAAATAGAGCGCTTGGATTATTAGTTGCTATCTCAAAAATACTGAGCAGCATCTTCTTTTCTGCTCGAGGGGCAATTTCTATGTTAATCCAAAAACAAAGTGCTGTTAAAATAGCGGCAATGCAAAATATTGGGAGACTGACTCGCGGGATACTGATCCCATTAGCTCGCAGGGCGATGAGCTCGTTGTCGGCGGAAAGTCTTCCAAAAATCAGGAGGAGGGCAGTCAAAAGTCCCCAAGGAATTGTAAAGGCCAATGAAAACGGAAGCACAAACATCATGAACGCTAAAACCGTCTGGACCGGCACGTTGCGCTCAACCAGCAAATCGAGCAATTCTTTGAAAATATTGCCGAGTACTAAGACAAAGCTCAGCACCGCAACAGCAAAGATGGTGGCTGTTAAGGTGGATTTTCCAATGTAGCGATCAATGATCTTCATGCAAAACGGCTCCGAGGACAGGAACGGCATCCCCTTCCAAAGTCAAGCTCAAGTAAAAAGACGTATGGGTGGAAATCAAGTCATTTGCCGAGTTCGGTTTGCTTCGGAACGACGCCCTATTGTCCCGAGAGACCTCTAATCCGAGTTGAAGAGCTCCGAGGGATCGATTAGAAAAAGGAACCGCAATGGAATCCGCTTCGTTAAAACTACCGAAATGGCTGGATATCTGCCTCTGGGGAAATACCACAGCCTTGTCATGGATGTGGGGGCTAGGACTTTTTTTCTCAGTTCAATTTACCACTCAGTTTGGTCTGTACGGTCTGCTTTCCTTTATGATTCCGAACTTTATTGGCCTTCTGGGATTCGGACTCGTGGTTCACCACATTGCTCGGCGGCAACCAGGCTCCGAATCATTGGCGAACTTTTTTACCTCCTGGTCGCGGCCTTTTCGTTTGGTTTTTTTTCTTTATCAGATTTTAGCGATTACGCTGACAATTTTTGCCTTACTTCACTATTTGTGGCGTCCTTTAAATCTCCAGCCTCAAGCGCTTTATCTTCCCTTCACCGTCCTCATCGTACTTGCCGCAGCAGTTCTTTTCGGTGAAGAGTTTAACATTCGAAAAATCAAGTTCGGCCATGCTGGAATGATGGTAATCCTCTTGGTTGCAATCGCCTGTCTGCTGCGAACGCATGCGGACTCTGTAGTGAGCGCCCCCTCACAGCATACTGCTCTCCCCACAACCCATTTATACTATTGGGGTTATGCAGTGCCTATCTTCATTGGTTTTCTATTGGGACCCTGGTTGGACCTCCAACAATGGCAACGAGCAATTCAGATGCACCGCGAAAGAGTGTCCATCGCAGCCTCATATTGGGTGGGCGGTTCCTTCTTTTTCCTATTACTGCTATTCCATGGATTGTTGACGCTTTCTGCGCTGAATCATGGTGCGGCCACATACCTTCGGGAAGGATTGTCAGGATATCTCTATGGACACGACATCTTGACTCGCTTGTTTTATGACAATGTGAGCGCTTCGCCCATTACGTTTGCTGCGTATGCAACTTTCATAATTGTGTGCATTATAACTACGTTAGATAGTGGCTACATTGCACTCCGATGGTTTTTACAAGAAAATCTCCGCAAACAGACACATCCTCTTCTGGCTTTGATTCCAAGCCGTCTCCTCAGTTCTCCCATTCCAATTTTTATTTTTTCGGGGTTAGTCGCTCTCCTTGCATCAGTCCTCAACCTCGAATTGGAATATTTCATGATCTTTTATGCTACATTTTTTGTAGGATATGCTGCCTTGTCCATCACGCGCTGTTTTATGCACAGCCCTGCCAACGTCATCCCACAAGTCAAGATGTTCTGTGTGGGAAGCTTGGCGGCAGTGATTTGCGCATACGGATATTTTCTGAGACATCCGGTCTTTCAGATACTGGGCTCGCTCTTGCCGCTGTTGTATATTTTATTTCTTATTTTTAAGCCGTCTTCCTCAGAAGATTTTGTCAGTGGGGCGGAAGAACTGGATGCGCCGGCTAATGCAGCATCTTTCCCGTCGGAAAACTTCGAGGAAAGGTCTTTGCAGACATCCCCTAATTTGGTTTCCGACCAGAAACCGTCTTTCCCATTGAAGCTTCACCACCTGGCGGGTCATTTCGAAGGAAAATGGTTTGTTCATTCCTTTGTAGCGACATATGCGGATACTAACTCAGTCGGCAACGTCTATTTCGGCATGTATGCTATGTGGGTTGGCAAAACCCGCGAGCTGTTTTTTAATCGTGTGATGCCTCGATTTAATTTGAAGAATACCCCTTTCTATATCCTGACACGGTCTTTCGAACACAAGTTTGTCCGTGAAACCCGAGAGTTTGAAACGGTGAGCGTCCGGCTTCGTATTGCTAGTTACAATCGAAAATTCGTCACATTGGAGCATGAAATCTACGATTCCACCAACCACCTCTTAGGTAAGGGGCAACAGAGCTTACTTTTTGTTTCTTCCTCAAATTATAAAATGATTGACATCCCGCCGGAGCTAGGTGCTGCATTTGTACAACATACGTGAATAACAAATGGATCTGGGCAATTTTAGGGGGGATCGCCGGCGGAGTCATTCTGCTTTGGTTGGGCTACGAATGGGGCCGACGACAGATACCGCGATTTATTTCTCCTACTCCATCCTTGACTGGACTGCAAAAAATCCCAAAAAAACCTCTTTCCGAGCTTTTTAACGGTCTGACATTACACAGTTCCTTAATCACTCCGGAGGGACGAGAGAGCGCAGCCATCGTTCGTACCCAACCGGAAAATTACCGCGTTGAAATTGCCATCCATGCAATTCTACCTCAGCCAAATTTGGATGCGACCAAAATTTCCCAACTGGTGCCGACCCTGCCGAACATCTTTCAGAATTTTAACTCGTTGATCACTCATGCGCAATTGTCTCCCGCATTTCATCAACTTTACGAAAACAAGGTGGCCGTCCTTCGCCAAAATCTTTTTTATTTGGAACGGGCAGTTTCTCGACAAAATTTTTATGACTGCGAAACCATTCTTCAACTCCAACACCCCGTGACCAGACGCCGTGCTTTGCTGGCCATCGGGCCGATGGATGTGAACACAGATGGTTCAGATGGAGATAGGAATGCGCCCATCGACAAATCCTCATTTACATTCCAGCCCACAACGAGTTATCGCTGGCCCAAAACGTCAAAGCGACCCAATCCCTTTATTCGTTCGACAGCAAACGAGCTCGAACAAATCAAGCGAAACTTCAATCCACGCCAACCCGCGGAAAAAGTCGCGGTACTCAATCAACGCACAGAGTTTCTGACTCAGAGACTACGGGAACTCAAACGATGGAGTTTCCTTGTCGCAACCACCGATCCCTTTATCGTCTTGCCAGAATTTTTCTTTCGAAAATATTCGGGACCATTCGCACCCAAAATTGGGGATTTTGCCTTGGTCCTTTATAAGGGAGTTGCCTACCCAGCCATCGTGGGAGATGCCGGTCCAACCTATAAATTTGGTGAAGCTTCCTTACGAATCTGCCAACAAATCAACCAAACCTCCAGCGGAATCAGCCGAGCCGTCAGCAATCTACGCGTCGCCTACCTGATTTTTCCGGGAACAGCCCTCAGACCATGGCAAGCACCGAATTTGAAAACATGGAATAGCCGATGCACCGCCCTTTTGGAAGAGATTGGCGGAAACCCAAAAACAGTATTTCACTGGCAAAATAATATCCCACCTTGGCCGACACACCCCGCCCCTACCCGTCCCTCTACAATACGACCCTCTAACGTTCTGATCTCCCCGACACCATCGTCTAGCCCCTCCGCCTCCCCATTATCTGCCTCCAGCGCGACTCCCAGCGCAGCTCCCAGCGCAGCTCCCAGCGCAGCTCCCAGCGCAGCTCCCAGCGCAGCTCCCAGCTCAGCTCCCAGCTCAGCTCCCAGCTCAGCTCCCAGCATGACTCCCAGCATGACTCCCAGCATGACTCCCAGCGCGACTCCCAGCATGACTCCCAGCATGACTCCCAGCATGACTCCCAGCGCGACTCCCAGCGCAGCTCCCAGCTCAAACCCGGCGTCATCGCCCATTTCCATCCATGCTGCTCACCTCATGCAAAACATCAACCGAGTGTGCCCTTCTTATTTTACTCAATACAACAATCAGGCAACCAGGCGATTGACACATCGATTTTCAAACGATCAGTACCTTGTGGTCATTTCCAGCTCCCCCGCCACTTCATCTGAAACTCATATTACGCTCCTTTAGGAGCGTTCTGTTCAATAGGCTAGCGCAATAGAATGGACCGTCTTCCTCTTTTAAAACAACGTTCCTTGATAGGATTGCCGACTGCGATTGCACTCGTGGTTGCCAATATGATTGGGACGGGTGTTTTCACCAGTTTGGGATTTCAGCTCAAAGATTTTCACTCGCCATTTATTATTCTGATGGTGTGGTTGCTAGGAGGCGTCTTTGCGCTGTGCGGCGCACTGTCCTATGCTGAATTGGCTGGGACCATTCCCCGTTCCGGGGGAGAATACCATTTTTTAGGACGGATTTATCATCCCGCGCTAGGATTTATGGCCGGCATGGTTTCTTTGGCGGCTGGCTTTTCGGCTCCCACAGCGTTAGCAGCCATGGCGTTTGGAAAGTACTTTCAGGGTATTTTCCCGAGCATACAGCCTCAAATGAGTTCTGTCCTTCTCGTGACTCTTGTGACTGTTTTCCATCTCATCAGCATCCGCATCAGTGGTTTATTTCAATCCGTCATCACTGTCATTAAAATTGCACTGATCGCAGCTTTTTTAATCATGGGATTCTGTTTAGGAAAGCGGCACGAACCCATTTCCTTTCTTGCATCTCCGAATACTCTGCAGGCAATTTTCTCCCCTTCATTCGCAATTGCCCTGATGTTTGCTATGTTTTCTTACTCTGGGTGGAATGCGGCCGTTTACATTAGCGAAGAAATCCGATCGCCCGAAAAAAACGTAGGTAAGGCATTGTTGCTCGGCACCTTAATCGTCACCCTCCTCTATGTCCTTTTAAATTCGGTATTCCTACTCACCACCCCCTTGGCATCTCTGGAAGGTCAGCTCGATGTTGGGAGGATCGCTTCAGAATATATGTTCGGCAGCTTTGGAGGCTTGCTCATTTCAGGGCTCATCTGTTTGAGCATCGTCGCCAGCGTGAGCGCAATGACGTGGGCTGGACCACGTGTGAGCTCCACAATGGGTAAGGACCATCAGCGGCTGCGTTGGCTTGCTCTGCGTTCCAGCACAGATATCCCCTGGGCCGCCACGCTTTTTCAATACGTGTTAGTCATTTTATTACTCTTAACAGCTTCCTTTGAAGCGATACTGATCTATGCGGAATTTGCATTGGTGACCTGCTGCTTGCTCACCAGTTTTGGAGTGATCGTCTTACGGAAAAGCCGTCCTGACCTCCCTCGTCCCTTCCGATGTTGGGCCTATCCACTGCCGCCATTGCTTTTTTGTGCAATCAGCATGTTCACCCTATTCTACAGCGTTTTTAAAAAGCCTTGGGAATCCCTCGCAAGCTTAGCAACGCTTTTGATACTTGTTATCGTTTACTTTATTATTCAAAAATTCCAAGGTGAGACAGATGAAAAATCTCAACGGAAATAGATACGATGGGTTTTTGCGGAGCATTTATGTCACTTCGCTCTTGCTACTCATTAGTTTCTGCTTGTTGCCCATGGAGGCGAAAACTCAGGATGTCGCTCAGGTCATTCGGCGGGCTCTTCCAATTGGTCCCGAACAACCTCAAGCATCCACTCAAATTCAAAGCCGTTCTTCATCCGATGAACAGGCAAAATTTTTAGCGGGAATTGACCTTCCTAACGATTCCGGATTGGCGCCTTTACAGTCCACTCCCGCCTATCGCGATCACGCTCGCCAATTTTCCAAAGCTTGGTCCAATTTTAACGCCACTCATTTTAGCAAGATGCAGGCATGGTCTCAAAGTGAACTCCAGCCTAAATTGCCCCCTGCTTCCGTATTGCTCTACATGTTCGGCGGACCTGATTTCGTTAATGCATTTGCCTTATTTCCCAATATGCCAGTCATGGTGTTGGCAGGCTTGGAACCCATCGGCAAGCTCCCTGAACTCACCCAATTGAGCGAGCCCCAATTGGCTACAGCTCTTGCCGGACTGCGCACATCTACTGATTCCACATTGAAATGGAGCTTCTTCATCCGGAAAGATATGAAAGTTGAGCTCGAAAGAGGTGATCTTCGCGGAGTCGCCCCTATCCTTTATGCTTTCCTTGCACTTTCGGGAAATACCATCGAGCGGGCAGAGTACACTCGCATCGCGGGCTCTCCAGCACTTCGCATTGCGTACCGTCAAAATGCATCTTCCCCGCAACAAATCCTTTATTATGTCAACGCAAACCTTTCCAATGGAGCTACCAAATCCTTATTTGCTTGGCTCTCGTCCCTGGGCTCCAGCATTGGCTATCTAAAAGCCGCCAGCTACCTCATGCATGGTGACGAATTTTCGTCCATACGAGATTTTCTTCTCACCCGATGTGCAGCCATTCTCCAAGATGATTCCGGCATCCCTTATCGATATTTTTCTCCCGAGCGTTGGCAAGTTTATCTATATGGGAAATACACAAGACCCATTGAACTCTTCAAAACGCGATATCAAAACGATTTGTATAACGCTTATCAAAACTCGGGTACAGTGGACTTTTTACCATTCGGTACTGGCTATCAGTGGAGACCTGGGGATTCCAATCTTATGTTAGCCGTTCGAAAAGGAAACTAATTGAGTAAAATCCGCAAAAACTCACTGTCTCGAAAGTTATTGCTCTTCCCCTGACGAGCCACAATCAAGCGACGAGAAGGCACCACATACAGCCGTTGCCCCCGTGACCCAACCATTGCGATGAGATCAGGGGGGGCATGCTTACTAATGCAGGCATCGCGCCAAGAAGAAGCCGAGTAACCGCCACCAATTCGCTGTTCAATAGCCACTTCTTCGGCTCCCGGAATTTGGCTTGCCCGATTCAACCAGAATCCCATTCTATACATCGGGTTGGCGGGACTTCCATAATTGAGCACCTCAAACTCTTTTTTGGGAATCAGTTGAAAACAATTCCGTCTCCCTGAATTGAGAATGAAATCGCCTATTTTTGTCAATTGAGGCGCGCTGAGCATCGCACCTGTCGAAAAATAAGGATTTCCCACATTATCCCTGCGCCAACCAGCAATATCCGCCCCACAGACGGCAAGAACTTTGCGTCGCAGATAAGCGAGGGGCTGGGCTCCACGCACCCTCAACTTTCTTCGAAGGAATTCTTCGAAAACCTCCCAGTGAGAAGGACCATACAAAAAGGTGGATCCCGGTTGGGAGATACCGGGCACTTGCAAGGCAATACGTCCCTTATCTCGGACACGACTTGCATATAAAGCATTGTAACCAGTCGTTAGCCCGGAAGTTTGATCCAAAAGTTGTTGAACCGTGATACGCGATTTGACTGGGTCGCAGCGCCACTCGGAAATCGTATCGCTCACCCGTTCTTCCAAAGAAAAAATTCGTTCCGCATCCGCAGCCATTGCCATCAGTCCGCAAAAGCTCTTTGTCATGCTAAACGCCGGGCTTCGTCGAGTTGCGGTTCCTCCATTATCATACTTTTCCAGCAGCACGCTATCTCCCTGCTTAATCAAGAGGGAAATTCCACCGTGAGAAGAAGAATATTGGTGAGCCTTTTTGGCTGCTTGCCAGGAAATCGACCCTGCCGAGATCGACTGGAAGCTAACCACCACAAATACATAATTTAATAAACACGCCAGAAACCTCTGCCCTCTTGGAAACAGTCTATTGCCTCCTCCCTGGAGGGACAATCCAATGCCTTTATGCGGAATCCCCCCCGTTTTTTTTTCTTGCGTTTCTCTCATAACGAACGAGCGCCTTAACAAAACACTTTTTTAGATCTTTTTCAACCATTCTTCGGTTTTATAACGCGTTGTGGAGAGCTTAACGGCTGCTTCCCAAATACTTTCTTTTGGAGCAAAGACACTGAACCGCTCCCCCAGGGAGGAGGCAAATGCCGAAGCAAAAGAAGCCGGCAGTTCCAAATGCTGGATGCTCCCCTGGTGCAAAAGCCCCGTCGAAGAGCGTTTTTGAGCTCCCCCAGCCACTTTGACGCCATTATGAGAAAGATCATTGGATCTTGGGCTCAAAAAACATTGGTTTCCAAAACGTTGTTGGGATTTTTCAACCTCACGAACTCCATTGAAAAAGCGAGAAAGTGCTCCCTTCAAATAGGAGTGAATTTCATAGTATCCGGCGGCCACAGAGAGTTTTCGAAATGGATGCGCCGCAGGCACAATGAGACTGAACGTCCAATCCTGTAAATGATCCACAGCCCCCCCACCAGTCCAACGCCTCACCAACTGCCTCCCAGGAAATGCCTCCTCGATCTCTCTCCATTTTTGAGCATACCCAAAAGAAACCCAAGAATCTTTCCACCGATAGGATCGCAACAGCGGACGTTCTGCCACGCTCAACAAAATTTCATCCACAGCCATTTGAAGCGGTCCTTCCTTTGGCTGAGTATCCTCGAACAAATCAATTTCGGAAAAAAGATAGAAAGGTGCCAAGTCTTAACAGATGCTACTTGGAAGGAGCATTAATACCAAAGACACAATGTCAAGCTCGATGATTCGATACGTTCTCTGTTCCGAAAATGAGTGTCTGATACGTAATAAATCCACTCTATAAAATAAATCATTCGCTAAGAATTAGTGTATGCCGTCTCTGAAAAAAAGTTCTGCATCCAATCTCCGCTCCCAAATCACCCGACGAATTTCCGAACCCGTTTCCCGATTAGGACAATTCTCACGAATTCTCAAATCCAAACCCCGGATCGAAGGACCCTTCCCCTATATACCCAGATTTCAGGATGAACAATTCGCAGGTATAGGATCCTTTGGGGTCTGCCGACGGTTTTATTCCGATCAGTACGACAGTGATCAAAAAGCTCGTTCTTTCATAAAAAAAGAAATTATAAACCCTGGCGAGCAAGGCAGTGAAAATCCTGAGATATTGGCAAAAGTAGCACAATTGAATCATCCGAATATTGTACAATATGTCCGATTCGGAAAGGAAGGCAGTCCTATCATCATGAGGGACGCCGGAAAAAAATTAGATGATTTAAAATGGGAAAAACATCAATGGCAATTTTATGAGGACTTAACTATCTATTTACAAATTCTCACTGGTGCTCAGGCATTACATAATTCCGAGATCCATCATAGAGATCTCAGTGATAAAAATATCACCATACAGAAAGACGGGACTGTCAAAATCATCGATTTTGGGTGGGCGGTAGTTTCTACGTCCTTTGACATTGATGAAATCATCACTTCAGCAGACGAGGAATGCGCGGAATGCGACCTTAAGTCGGATATCAGCAGACTACGAAAGAAGTTAGATACTATACTAGCAAAGCATGAAAAAATAACAACATCTGACAATATCAAAGAGAAGGAACATTATAAAATATTAAGTGACTTTGCCCAATCCGGCCATTTCGACTTGTCTGATCTCATTTCAAAACTGGAGACAATGCGCGATTGTTTTCCTAAGTGGGGCAATGAACCCATACCATCTACAACAGATTTTGAAAGCGTTCATGAGCTTCAAGAGCACTTTCGAGCAAAACCATCATCAACCGGATGGAAAAGATGGATTGCACAGCTTGGAATTGTTAAAAAGGCAAGACAATTCTTCCATTAAGGAAGAAGTTAGTCTAGACTGGGTTGCCTATGGCAAAGGAAGCGTTGGGAAAAGGGGATCATTCAGCCGCTCATCGCTCGTTTCGTCAACAATAGGTACGAATTGATTGTCAAGGAAAGGAGTTGACGTGCCGCCCAGTATGTTGGTCCCCAGGAGGCACCGGTAATTGTCTGGCAGGCTAGTGACATGGAGGTCTTGGAACTGGCGCTGATTGAAAACCCGCAACGCGAAGATCTCAATCCGATCGAAGAGGCGCGGGCCTATTTGCGCCTTGCAAATGATTATGGTTTGAAGCAGCAGGAAACTTCGCGTCGTGTTGGATAGGGGCCGCAACAGCGGACGTTCCACCACACTCAACAATATTTCAATATCAAGCTCGATGATTCGATATGTTCTACATCCCGAAAATGAGCGTTCGATACGTAATGAATTCACTCTTATAAATAAATCATTCACTAAAAATTAATGTATGCGATTTCTTCAAAACATTTTCCAATCCAATTGCCGCTCCCAAAACACCTCAGGAATTTCTGGGCACGTTTCCCGATTAGGGCGATCCCCACAAATTTGCAAATCCAAACCCCGGATTATCGGAAATCCCCTCCCCTATAGCCCTGGACCTCGGGACGAACAACCCGCAGGTAAAGGATGCTTTGGCGTTTGCACACAGTTCTATTCTAATGAGTACGGCACGGATCAAAAAGCTCGTTCTTTCATAAAAAAAGAAATTATAAACCCTGGCGAGCACGGCAGTGAAAATCCTGAAATATTAGCAGAAATAGCAAAATTGAATCATCCGAATATTGTACAATATGTCCACTTAGAAAAGAAAGACGGCCCGATCATCATGAGGGATGCAGGACAGACATTATTCAAATTAAAACATCAACCAATACCACGCAAATGGTTCAACAATAAATTGCGATTTTATAAACTGCGATTTTATGAAGAATTAACTATCTATTTACAACTTCTCAAGGGTGTTCAAGTACTCCATCATTCCAGAATTCATCATAGGGATCTCATTGATGGTAATATCGCTATACAGAAGGACGGAACTGTCAAAATCATAGATTTCGGATGGGCAGCAGCTTCTGAGACATTTAACACTGATGATATGATTTTTTTAGAAAAACAAAACAAATTCTTCTATGCGTATTCAGATATCACCAGGTTAAAACTTCGGTTAAATTTAATACTAGAAAATTACAAAAAAATAACAAGATCTGGAAATATCAAGGAAAGGGAACATTATAAAATATTAAGTGACTTTGCCCAATCCGGCCATTTCGACTTGTCTGATCTCATTTCAAAACTGGAGGAAATGCGCGATTGTTTTCCTAAGTGGGGCAATGAGTCCATACCATCTACAACAGATTTTGAAAATGTTCATGCGCTTCAAGAACGCTTTCGAGCAAAACCATCATCAACCGGATGGAAAAGAAGGATTGCACATATTGGAATTGTTAAAAAGGCAAGACAATTCTTCCATTTAGGAAGAAGTTAGTCTAGACTGGGTTGCCTATGGCAAAGGAAGCGTTGGGAAAAGGCTTAGGAGCCCTGATCAGTACACGGGTTGCATGTCCTGCTCCCGATGAACAGGTTGGTGAAAAAATCCAATACGTCGCACTTTCACAAATTGTGTCGAGTCCGATGCAACCGCGGACTCATTTTCGGGAAGAAAAATTAGGCGAACTAGTCGAGTCTATACGGGAACAGGGGATCATTCAGCCGCTCATCGTCCGTTTCGTCAACAATAGGTACGAATTGATTGCCGGGGAAAGGCGGTGGCGCGCCGCCCAGCATGTGGGTCTTCAGGAGGCACCAGTAATTGTCCGGCAAGCAAGTGATGTGGAGGTCTTGGAACTGGCGCTAATTGAAAACCTGCAACGCGAAGATCTCAATCCGATCGAAGAGGCGCGGGCCTATTTGCGTCTTGCGAATGATTATGGATTGAAACAGGAAGAAATTTCGCGTCGGGTAGGAAAGAGCCGCGCTGCAGTTGCCAACGCCATGCGATTATTGGACCTGGATTCCGAAGTTCAAAGTTTTCTGAATCAAGGACGGATCACTGTCGGACATGCAAAGGTCTTACTCTCTTTAAAGTCCCCCGAGGAGCAGCGTATTTTAGCGGATACCATTATTCGTAAAGCCGCATCAGTCCGTACTTCTGAAAAACTAGCACGCGACTTTGCTCGACAATCCGGAAAAAATACCAGAAGCCGAAAGGCCCCTCCCCCCAGCTTGTCTCCAGCAATCGCCCATGTTCAAAATCTTCTGCAGCATCGCCTAGCCACTCGCATCGTAATCCATCACGGAGAAAAAGTAGGAAACATCACTATCGAATACTATGGGCGGGACGATCTTTCGCGCATCCTCAATGAATTAGGAATTCCACAGGAATAATATCTGTCTGATATTATAGTAACTCATAATGCTATATTAGCAGACATTACTTGCGCTCAGAGTCAGCTTTTATTTTTCTCGAATTCAATAATCTCAGCTTCAACATCCTGATACGTCCGAGTCGTATCCTCTATAATAGGATCTATTTCAAAGTATTTTTCCATCCTATTACGTTGATTAACACCGAGATCTTCCCACTTACACCTACCTTCTTTTAAGTCCTTAGCTAATAATTTGTCTGATTCGGTAAAATTTAAATCACTTCCCAAATTCTTTTTTAAAGCATCTAGATCGGTTCTTTAAGTCCTTCCTCCATTGATTTAAAAACCAACGCTCAAAATTCCGACTCATAGTGTTATCGACTTTATTACTGTCTTGCCTTCTGATTCCATCACAAACCCTTTGTTCTGCACTCAGAGGACTGGATGCACCATTTTGTGACGTGTTAGACGTCAGAGAATGAGCAAACACGGAGTTTGCATTTTCTATCATACAATAATTCTGATATTATAACCAATATCTCTCTGAAATGTTAACTTATTATTAATATTAATTATAATTATTTCTTCTTTTAAGATCGGCTAATTTTTTTTCAAACATTCGAACCAATCCACAGACCCTCATAAGCTCAGAATGTGTTAATTTATCTAAGTTTATTTCACTTCCGTCACCTTTTCCAAACTTTTCTTCGAATTCATTGTATATTTTTTGATGCATCTCATCTAATTCCTCAAGCTGATCTGGATCACAGCATTGCATTAATTTATAACTATTCTCCATCTTGTTCACTAAGTTTTCAAACTCTTCACATGATTTGTTTTTTCTTTCTCTAATTTCATCAATTTCATTTTGATATTGATTAATATTGGTCTGATTTGTAGAGTTATGATTTCTACATTGTAAATCATTTTTTATTGAGTTTATATCTCTAAATTCAACAGAATATCTGGAAGTAGATTTAACAGATGCATTGCTGCATTGCCTACTGACTGCCTCACCAATCTCTTGTTGTGTACTCAGAGGACTGAATACAACTTGCTGTGAACTTTTACCATGCATCGAAGAACGATGCAACCCGATTTTTTCGTTTGTTATCATAAAATTGTTCTATTATTTTTTATTATACAACTACATTGTAAATTGTTATTTAAATATTAATTATACTTATTTTACTTTTCACGCCTGGCTGATTTTTTGATCATTTCAACTAATTGATGAATCACCATAAAATTGCAATTGGTTCTATTTTCGTACAATCCAGAGGATCTCATTTTATTAAACTGCTATGTTATTTTCTGCTGACACGACATGCGTTCTTCACGTGTTTTATTTAAATCATTGTTCTTCCGGTATCACTTCCATTGGAATACTTTTTATGGCATGCGCTTTCCTAGCCCTTCGGAGCTTCTGATTTTCACATTGTATTTTTTCGCACTTTTCAAATAACTTGTTAATATTATTAAGTATGTCACTTAAATTTATGGCAATACTTTTATGAAAAGGCACAAAAGAACTTTTAGTTTTCTCATCTTGATCAACACAGACACCTACATTTTCAGTCAGCTTATCACCATTTTTTTGTAACGGGGCATTGCACAATATATGTATGGCATTTAAATGAGTTTCTAGATTCAGCACATCTTTCAGTTCTGGAGAAATCAAAATCAATCGATCGATATATGCCTTGCATCTCTCATATGTGTGATACCTCAATTCATCATTAGATTGGCGCTCCATTAAATTATCTTCTCCACGCTGTTCTACTACATTTTTGAACGCGCTAATATCCATTTCCACATTTGAAAATTTCGACGATGATAATAATTTAAATTTTAATCTTAATATTTCAAATCTGTCAAGTGTAGGATACGGTTTTGCATTATTAAGATTTCCGGCAGTGGATTTATTATTGTATTGCCTGCTGCTTGAAGGGCGAATTGTCGTCGATTTACTATCAAGAATAGAATTCGTTGCAACAGGCCCCAACCTTTCACACATCGAATCAAAATGCGATACGTTTGATGCTCCTGTTATCATAAAATAAATATAAATTATAATGCTTCGGTTTTAAATTGAAAAATTTTTAAATATTTTAGTTAATCCATTTAAATTACTTTAATGTCTTTATTCGATGTACATTTCCGGTGATTCTGTAACATCTAGCGCATCTCTGCAATTTTTCCTTTTATAAATAATTTTTAACATTATTTCATTTAATGTATTACTAATTATTTTATTTAATGTATTACTATTTTTTTCTCCATCTTCGATCATATTTAGCACCTCTTCATTTAGCATCTCCATCTCATCATCATCGATGAGCACTCGATTTGTTTTTAGAATATTTTCAAATATCTCAAACTCCGCAAAAGACCATTTTTCTATATTTTTTGGCAGTAAAAGACATTCTGTATACCGGGTGTACAAAGAATCCATTTTCTTTTCTAAAGCATTTTTAACGGTTTTATCAAATGTCACAGACTTTGTATTTGAAGTTGAAGAACTTTTCGACTTCAGCTTGCCAACAAGGGGTTGCGTAGACCTGATTTGCTCGATTAACTCGAGAAGCCTAATTTTACGTTTGCGTAATTCGCGTAAATCCCGGCGCGTTTCCTTTCTTTCGGCGGCTAGGTCTTCCCAATCGTCCCGCTTCTCACCGGATTTTTTATACGATTTTATTTCTTTGTTAAGAAATCGCATTTCTCGTATAGAACAACCATACTCTTCATCTATAATGTCTATTCTTCTTTGGATACTATTTTCATCATTGATGCTGTGATTCGCTAAATCAGACGGTTTTTTTATTTTTGCGTCACTGAAATTCTGACGACAATCATAATTGTCTACAGATCGATCAACGCGTGGCCGACGCTTTAATTTTGCGGCAACTTTCCAATTATTACTAACAACATGATTTTGAGTATTTTGTTCAGAAAATCCATTATGAACATTTAAAACTGATATACAAGGCGGGGCAGCAGGTTGCATAAAATAAATGCTTGAAACTTGATTATATATTATCAGGTGATGTACAACAACTGATACGTAAAATATAAATTGTTATTTTTTTGTTTTAATTAATTTTTTATAGTTAACCAATATTTCAAATATTTTATATAATTATAAAATTATATTATCCGGAATTCACTTCACCACAGATTCAGTTTTGATCAGAGATGTTTTCCGAAATTCATTGAGTTCCAGCTTCAACGTTTTCGTCTTTTAGAAAATTTAGTTTATTGCTAATATGTTCAAATCGATTTTCGACTTTTTTAATTGATTCAGTGATTTCGTTGATCCTGTCTTCCCACCTCGCAATCATACGGAGCGCCTCCCTTTGATCGATGAATCGCGGGTCTTCTGCCTGCACACCTTTAAAATTCTTTCGCATTTGAGTAACTATTTTTTCTGCCAGTTGTTTTTTTACAATCAATGCGTCATGTATCTGGTCTAAATCATTTCTTTCCTTTTCTAAAATATCTATTTCAGTATTTGAATAACTATCACTAAAATATTCTGACATATTGTTTGTAATAACTTCTTCTAACGAAGAATCATTTATAGATTCCCCACAATTTTTTAATATAAAATTTCGATCTTCCCCTGGAGGCTTTTGTCTGTAATTCTGTGATAGATAATTTAATGCATTGTTACAGTTTTTAATGTAATCTTCAATTCTCTCGATTGATTTATTTGTTTTGTTTATATTTTCTCTAAGCCTTCTCGACTTTAAAATATCCCGCTGCTCGATGGCCGCCCAATCTTTTTCTGGCAGGTGTTTGAGTATTTTTTGATCTCCGTCAAGCTCTCTCTCCCACTTTTGTTTATCTGACACAAGTGTTTCATGAATCTCGTTTAAAACATTTATTTTCTTTTTTAAAGTAGCTTTTTTAGTATTTAAATATCTGACATTAAAAGATTCAGACATGTGGTTATTGATAAATTTTTCTGACAAAATACGGCTAATAAATTTCCCAAATTTGCCTAATTTTGGACCTTCCTTTTCCTTGGAGGCTTCCTGATGGTTTTGCTGCCGAGGAAGAGGTTCATTTTCATCGGCCTGATCAATGCTTGCAAATGAAGACATTTCCGACTCCAGCTCGGCAGATTCTTCCAAGGACTTGAGTTGCTTCTTCAACTCGGATGACTCAATTTCCCGCTTGCGTAAATACTGGTACTCCTCTTCGACGCTGACTGAGTCGCTCTGATCCTGAGGGGAGTTTTGATACTTTTTTCCCTCATTTTCCCAATGTTTTATTTCTTGCCTGTCCATTTTATATTCGGTCTCTAAATTGGCTGTTGTCGACTGGACAGTTCACTCTGTAATGTTTTAATTTTATTTCCAATTATTTCACTTATTTTGTTTAAATGATCTATAGCGTCATTACTAGAGCTATATTTTTGGGGATGCAATTCGGGAGATTCTGGAATTAATTCCGAGCATTTTGAAACTGTTTTATTAATCATTGCTTGCATGCCGGACAACTCCCGACCCAGATCGCTGTGCACGTCTAGCTTTACTGATTTGCCCAGATTTATAATTTTAAGCGTTTCTGATCCTGTAGCAATATCATTTATTGTTTTTCTATGTTCGATACATTCTTTCTGTACCTCAGTGAGAGCATTTATTTTCTTTTCTAAACTCGATTTAGACATATGGTTATTGATAAATTTTCCTGAAACAACACGACTAATGAAATTCCCAAATCTTCCTAATACTGAACCTTTCTTTTCCTTGGAGGCTCCCTCATGGTTTTGTTGATGAGGAAGAGATTTAGCAGCATCGTTATTGGCTTCATGCGTGCCCACAGGATTCGGATTGGCAACCGATTTTTTCGAGGAACGGAGTTTTTGCAGCTCATCGTAATGTTGGATTTTATACTCGTTTAATTGATTGGACATGCTGACTGAGTACTGGCCCTTTTTGGCGGAACGTTTTGTACCCTTTTGTACTTTTCGTTTTAAAGAATTAATTTCCCTCTCTAAATTGGCCAGTTTTTCTCGAATCTCATTCTTACTAACCGAGCTCTGATTTGTAGATGCGGGCTTGTTTCCTATCTGCGCATTCTCGAAATTTGCAGTAAGCCGAGTAGTGGGGCTATGAAGGGTATATTGTCTGGCCACCGCTCCTCGGGTGGCGGCCGGTTGTTCGCCGATAGGATTATTGTTTGTTGTCCCTCGTGACTTTTTGGAAAACACATTCAAGCAAGGAACACACGATCCAAATATGGACCGCGCGAGATGGGATGGGCGCATAAGATAATTATTTAATTATTAGTATTATAATTCATACAAATTCGAAATATTGCGAATGTATATTCAGTCATTTACAAACGATGGGTCATGATAGGATTTTTCATTAAAATTATCTGTATTCATTTAGAATGTATAATTTGTATTTGTAATTCCTCAATTTTATTTCCAATTATTTTAATTAATTCATTTAACTGATTTTCAATGTCATGGATGGTTGTATATTCTTGGGGACGCACTTCCGGAATTAATCGTGAACATTTTAAAAGTCTTTCATTAATATCTTTTTGTGTTTCGGACAACACCCGATCGACATTCGCTTGCATGTTCGACTGAACTGTTTGTGAGTGTAAAGCAAGCATTTGTGACATTGCCTCCAACTTCCTTTTTGTCGTCTGGCTATAGGAGATCAGCTCTGTACGCATCTCGGCTAAAGCATTTATTTTATTAGATATTGTAGTATTTAAATACCTAATATTAAAAGATTCGGGCATATGCTTGTTAATAAGCTTTTCTGGCAAAATACGACTAATTACGTTTCCAAATTTTCCTAATACTGGACCTTCCTTTTCCTTGGAGGCTCCCTGATGGTTTTGTTGATGAGAAAGGGATTCATCCACATCGTTATTGGCTTCATGCACGCTCACAGAATCCGGATTGGTAACCGATTTTTCCAAGGAATGGGGTTCTTGCAGCAACTTGTCATGTTTGATTTTATATTCGCATAATTTATTGTACGCGCCGACTGGGTGCTGGTCCTGTTTGGCGGAGGCTTTTGGATACTCTTGTATTTTTTGTTTTGAAAAATTAACTTGCCTCTCTAAAGTGGCCACTCCTTGTCGAATGTCATTCTCATTGACCGGGCTTTGATTCGCAGATGCGGGCTTGTTTCCTATTTGCAGATTTTTGAAATTTGCAGCACATTCATTTGTGGGGCTATCAGGAATATGTTGTCTGGCCACCGCTTCTTGGGTGACGGCTGCCTGTTGTTCGTCAATGGGATTATTTTTGGCTGTTTCTCCTGAGTTTTTGAAAAACACATTCGGGCGACGAAAACGCGATCCGGATGTGGACCGCGCGAGACGAGATGAATCCATAAAATAATTATTTAACTGTTAGAGTACTATAATTTATACACATTCGAAATATTATGAATGCAATATTTCTCTTTTCTGTTTCATCTATTTTGGTTAACTGAAAAGAGAATCACCGCAGATAGAAAATGTCTCTAATCGGAAAAACCGCGAGAAAGCGTTTACGCGCATTTAGCAATAGTTACTCACCAGCGATGCCTAATGATAAATGTTTTATCTGGTTATAAATGGAGGATTTCTGCGCTTCTAATGTTTTCATTTTATTAAAAACTATTTTAATTATTTCATTTAAATATTCTTTAGCTTCTTTATCGGATGGATATTCTTGGGGGCGCACTTCCGGAATTAATTGTGAACATTCTGAAACTATTTTATCGATCATTTCTTTTCTTTTGGGCCACTGCTGAACGATCGCCTTCTCCAGGGCGATTTTATGTAGTTCTTCCGAAGTTTTAAGCATTTTTTCCGATCTATTCAAGTACGTTGTTATATCACCTTCAGATTTGAGAAGTTTTATATGCATCGCAATTAAATCATCTATTTTCTTTTGTAGGATAGATATTTTAGTACTTGAATATCTAATATTAAAAGACACGGACATATAGTTTTCAATAAACTTTTCCGGGAAAATACGACTAATTAATTTTCCAAATTTTCCTAATACTGGACCTGCTTTTCCTTTGGAAGATTCCTGATGGCTTTGTTGCCGAGGAGGAGATCCAACATCATTTGTATCGACTTTATTAAAGTTTGCATTATCACTGTTTGTAGCTGAAATTGAAGGATCTTTCGAATTCTGCTCGACAGCGGGTTCTTCCAAGGAATCGAGTTCCTGACGCAACTTGGTGAGCTCAGTTTCACATTTGCGCAAATTCTCGCGCGCCTGCCACCGTTCGCTGAGTGAGTCGTTGAATGAGTCCCCGTACTCATGAGGGGGAACGACGGGAAGGGCGTCTTTAGCCGCTTTTATCTCATCCTTCAAATATTGTATCTGCTCTTGGTGATCCTTAATTTTCGCGTCTATATAGGTTATTGTTTCTTGGATTTCTCTTCTTTCTAGAATTTTATTCTTATCAACGGCGCTCTGATTCGCAGGGTCAGAATTTTCTTTTATTATTGCATTGCTCAAATCTGCACGATTAGGCCGGTTTTCAGATATATTAGGAGGAGGAGCACATGCTCTGGGAACTGATTTGCCGATGTGTTTCTGTGGTTGAAGGGTATTTGGTTTGTCTTCTGGAGCTCTTTTTTTTCTAAATACATTCAAGCAGGAAGATAAAGGCGATATGGAAAAGCCGATACGTGTCATAAAAAAAGATCTAAATATTAGTGTTATGTTTTATAATCAAAATAATTTGCGTAAAATAAAAATATTGTGAATGCAATATTTCTTTTTTTACCGCATCAGTTTCAATTAGCTACAGAGAGGATCGCCTCAGGCGAAAAATGTTTCTAAACAAAAAAGGCAGGAGAAAGCGCCTACGGGCACCCACCAATAGTTACTCACCAGCAATGCGTAATGATTGCCTATATCAGGTTGATCAAATTTGTCGAAAAAGTGTAGAGATACTCTTAAAAGTAAGCATCCCATTTTATGATTTTACATTCCGCGATCTTTTAATTTGAGTAAATTTCCGTTCTGCGGATGTTTATACTGGCAGTTCATTCCAAAAAGCTTCAAATGCTTTGGACCAATCTCGTGATTCCACCTTGGCGCGACCGGTACGCCCCATGGCCTTGCATTCTTCCGGATGTTGAAAAAACCAAAGAATGCGATCCGCAAGTGCCTTGGCATCGAGTGAACGAGTCACAAATCCATCCTTTTCTGATTCCACCAAATCTCTCGATCCCCCTTGATCGGTAACGATACAAGGAATTCCACTGGCATGGGCTTCCAAAACCACATTGCCAAAGGTATCGGTAGTACTGGGAAATACGAAGACGTCTGCCGACGCATAGGCTCGAGCCAATTCCTCACCCTCCGGATAGCCTGTAAATATGGCACGCGGGAGAAGGTTTTTTAGCTCCGCTAAAAAAGGGCCGTTCCCTACAATGAGTGGGCGAATGGCAACCCTGGATTCCTGCAGTCGTTTTATTGCTGCCACTAAAACATCCGGATTTTTTTCCTTGGAGATACGTCCGACGAACAGGGTGCCCATTTCTCCGGCGTCAAGACCGCGCTCGCGCCAAAAGCGTTCGTCCCGTTTTTGGGGATGGAATAAATCGGTCTGCAAGCCACGCGGAAGAATTTTTAATTTGTCCTCACGAATGCCCCGTTCTATCCAACATTTTCGATAATCCTCCGAGTTGACATACACACGATCCATTGCAGTCATTTCTTACCTCCTGTTCTCCCTAGACGGATTTTTCAAGGGTCGGCGATGAGAGACCCTTGATCCCCATTTCCTGCGAGCCGAGCTCGCCTCTTCTAAAAATCCTCCCCTCCTTTTATCCATTCTTTTCAGCGGGGAGCCAAAAATTTGGAAGAAATGGGATCAGAAACTGTAATTTAACCCCACGAGAGCTCCGTGGGAAACAATTTGGCCACCACCGAATATCGGATTATAGTAGCCATAAGCGCCAAATCGAGGTCCGATTTGAGCGGTAACACCGGCAACTCCAAAAGCATTATTGCGTGCCCCGGTCGGAGTATTGAAATAAAACGGTGCTCCCGCTCCATTGGCAAATCTTGCCCCGATTCTCTGTCCATAATTGAGAAACTCATGCTGCCAGGAAAGGCCTACAGTGGGAAGGATTCGGTAATTCGGAGCAATTTCCCAGAGGTAAGAAATATTGCCTCCGAGAGTGTAGACCAGCGAACTGGGATTTTGGCTTCCGGTCCGCACATTTAAGTTTTTCGCACCGGATTCGCTAAATGCAGAAATCCCTAAATAAGTGTATTGAATAGAATTATTGGCTCCAAAGATCCAAGACCTCCACCTATATTCGTAGCCACCACCCAGCAGAGAATCCAACTCCCCTGCAAAGGGATAACTGCGTGCCCTCCAATGCAAATTTCTCACATTAATAGATCGGTTCAGATTGAGGAAATTCGCACCGCCACCCACTATGCCATCCAAATAGAAACCGTTCCATTGTGCGGTTCCATACAAGCCGAACTTCACCCCATTGCTTCGCAGCCAAGACCCATCAGAATACCAGGATTTGAACCCCTGATAGCCGGTATAAATTCCCACATTGAAACTCTCATTGATGCGGTAATCAGCTCCTATACTAAATAAACCTGCGATGGAATTACTCCTTGGCAAATCGTAAACATTGTTCATTCGCGAAAAAACTCCCGAGGCGGATACGAAAATATCCCAATGGGAAGATTCATTGGCATAAGCCACCATCTGTTTCCCCTGATACAATCCGGATCCACGCTTGCTAAACTGTTCCGCCATGGGTTCCTGAGTCAGTCCCTGGAGAGTCACCGCGCCAACACCTGATCGTATGGCTCCCAGTCGAGTGGTAATCTGACCGTATTGGGTATTCGTGATATTAAAAATGATGTCTTTTATATTACCGAAGATTCTTGGAGTTAATTCTTCCAGTAAGAATACCAATCCGGCACTACTTACCACGGCTTGTTGCACAGTGGATTCGGTGATCAGAAAAACTAACCGGACATCAGTGGGATCATAAATCACTTGCAATGGAAAACCCGGGGGCAGATTTAATGAGCTGAAAGTTCCGGTTACGCCTCCCGGAGCTGTTAGAATTATAAAAGAATCTCCATTGCTAGGAGTAAATCCAAGAAGTACCACCTCTAAAGTGCCATTGAGTTGGGCATTCCCTCCTACCACAACCTGATCAAAGGAACTGTTGCTAGCAATTTGGATGAGGAGCGTTCCACTGGCAGTCTGCGTATAATTGCCGAGGATCGTGATAATGCCAGGTGAGGCTCCGGGGCTGAGTAATCCGGAATTAATGACATTGCCAGCCAGAGTTCCCGCGCCGCTTAAAATCCCATTGGGATTAATCAGCACATTGGAACTAGCCAGTTGTGCATTTACGGAGAGATCTCCCGCCTGAATAATGGTAGACCCGGTATAGGTTTGGTTGGTATTAAAATTTATTCCTCCTCCGGGACTATTAATCGTTACATTGCCCGCACCGGAGATCGTTCCATTAAAAGTGTTGCTGCCGGACTGAGCAAAGACCAAATCGGCACTGTTAGCAATCGCTCCCTGAAGCGAGGAAGTGGTGCCAATCAATGTGCCGGATAAAATTATGGTGCCCCCAGTGTATGTGCTGGTACCTGTAAGCGTCTGCGCTCCGGTCCCCACTTTGGTGAGAGTGAGAGGACCCGATCCATCTTGGATCATTCCGGCAAATGTGCCGCTGTTATTTGTCGCTCCGACGGTCAAAGTTGCCGCACCTCCACTGTCGGTAACAAGAGATCCGGCATCTCCCGAGAGCGCACCTATCATCCCGCTAAATCCTCCGAAGTCCAAGACGCCACCACTCGCCACCAAAACGTCCGAATTAGGACTAAAAGCATTCACTGCTTCTTGCGTTAATGTGCCTGCTGTGATGGTAGTGATTCCGGAGTAAGTGTTATTACCACTGAGACTCTGTACTCCAGTTC
>Ga0153924_1000427_pt1 | contig 26774 bp, 27 predicted proteins | sample TSNJ008MetaG_FD_104709 | JGI IMG/M metagenome (GOLD analysis project Ga0153924, IMG submission 104709) | Attine ant fungus gardens microbial communities from New Jersey, USA - TSNJ008 MetaG | ecosystem: Host-associated > Fungi > Mycelium > Unclassified | place: USA: New Jersey, Wharton State...
GCAAAACATGAGAAAGTAGCCCGAATAGGGCGGATTTCGAATGTTTTTAGGATTGCGGGAGCACAAAGTGCGTAGCAATCCGTAGGTATCAGGGGTCAAAATACCTTTTGACCCCGACATCATTATTTTGCCACTTCGTTAAAGTACTTAATGGTGCGTACCATCTGGCTGGTATAGGAATTCTCATTGTCATACCATGACACGCATTTTACAAGAGTCTTGCCATCCGGCAGCTCCATTACCTTCGTCTGCGTTCCATCGAACAGAGATCCTTCGGATATGCCGACTACGTCAGAGGATACGATCTCTTCTTCCGTATAGCCAAAGGAAGGATTCGCAGCTGCCTTCATGGCGGCATTTACCTGCTCTGCCGTTACCGTTCCGTTTACCACGGCACACAGCTCCGTCAAAGATCCGGTAGGAGTCGGAACTCTCTGTGCCGCGCCGTCCAGCTTACCGGCCAGTTCCGGAATAACCAGTCCAATTGCTTTAGCGGCACCGGTGGAGTTCGGCACGATATTAACGGCAGCCGCACGTGCCCGGCGAAGATCACCGCCACGGTGAGGGCCATCCAGAACCATCTGGTCACCGGTATAAGCATGAATCGTAGTCATAAAGCCTTTCTCAATCGGCGCCAGCTTGTTCAGCGTGTCTGCCATGGGAGCCAGGCAATTCGTAGTACAGGAGGCCGCAGAGATAATCGTATCTTCGGGCTTCAGTGTCTTCTCATTTACACCAAATACAATCGTGGGAAGGTCACTGCCGGCAGGTGCGGAAATTACCACTCTCTTGGCGCCGGCCTTGATGTGTGCTTCTGCCTTAGCCCTAGAGGTATAGAAGCCTGTACACTCCAGAACCACGTCTACATCCAGCTGGCCCCAGGGTAGATTGGAAGCGTCCGCTTCTTTGTAAATCGTAATCTTTTTATCTTCTACACTGATGAAATCCTCACCGACGCTTACAGACGCTCTCTTATCATAAGCCTTTTGTGCAGAATCGTATTTCAGCAGGTGTGCCAGCATCTTAGGCGCCGTCAAATCGTTGATTGCCACTACTTCATAGCCCTCTGCCTGAAACATCTGACGAAATGCCAAACGACCAATTCTGCCAAACCCATTAATTGCAACTCTTACTGCCATATCCATGACCTCCTCAATTTACAATTTATACAATTCTTCTAGTTATTTCCATAGATGGAAACCTGTTTAAAGTATAGCAATAGAAGCCTTTAAATGCAAGGGTTTCCTTGGAAAACTCATAATTAATCCAAATTATCTGTATCTTTCACAAAATGTTTTTGTTTCGCTGATTCTTTATCGAAAAAGAGTCTATCAAATGCCAAAAACTTTGCTTAACCAGATTTATGAAAGTGAACATCTTCTCCTGGTTTGGATTGACAGTCAAAAGATTTTCCCTTATTCTTTTAATAGAGACTTACAAAGGGGATATCCGCATGTCACCAAATCTATCCATTAAGCAAATAAACCGAAACCAGATATACCGCTACATATATAAGAACAAAAAGGTCTCCCAGCAAGAAATCTGCAGCGACCTTGCGCTTAGCATGCCCACCGTAAACCAGAATCTGAGCGTACTGCGGGAGATGGGCCTGATTGAAGAGCAGGGTACCTTTGAATCCACCGGCGGCCGCAAGGCAAAGGCGATCTGCTGCGTCGCGGACGCCCGCCTGTCCATGGGAATAGACATCACAAATAATCATGTAAGCCTGGTGGCCATAGACATGGAAGCCAATGTCCTGCACTATAACCGGATCCGGCACCGTTATGTGGACAGCATCTTCTACTACACGACCCTTGGGAAATTAATCCGTTCCTTTATGCAGCGAAATCGTATTGACCAGGATAAAATCCTGGGCCTTGGCATTTCACTGCCTGCCGTGGTCAGTGAAGATCACAAAACGGTTCATTATGGGAAGGCTATGCGTTTACCGGAGAATCTCTATGAGAGGCTGGCTCCTCATATTCCATTGCCCTTTCTTCTGTTTAATGATGCTAATTCCGGCGGTTTTGCCCAATGGTGGGATTCCGAACAGGACAATGCGATTCTCTATTTGTCCTTAAACAGCTGTGTGGGCGGTGCTATTGTCCGCAATCACCAAGTCTACCGGGGAGACAACCAGAAAAGCTGCGAATTCGGCCACATTACACTAGTCCCAGACGGTGCCCCCTGCTTTTGCGGCCAAAAGGGCTGCCTAAACGCTTATTGCTCTGCTAACCGGCTTTCGGATCTGGCCGGAGGCAAAATGAGCCTCTTCTTTGACGGTGTCCGCGAGGGCCGGGAGCCCTACGTGAGTGCCTTTCAGGAATACATGGAATATCTGTCAATGGCCGTAAATAACCTGCGGATGTGTTACGACTGCGATATTGTCCTGGGCGGCTACGTGGGCTCTTATATGACCGACTATCTCCGGGAATTCCGGCACATGGTCGCCAAAAAGAATCCCTTTGTGGAGCCTCAGCCTTACATATTCACGTGTAAATACAAATTTGAAACCGCTGCCATCGGAGCCGCCCTCCACTATGTGGACCGGTTTATCCGCTGTATTTAAATCGCGGTCCAGCCTCCGTCAATTGTCAATAGCTGACCGGTCGTGTAGCTGGATGCGTCCGACGCGAAATATAGAATGGCCCCATCCAACTCCCCGTCTCTGCCGGGTCTTCCCATGGGACAATAGGCTTTCAGCGCTTGCTGGAAGCTTTCATTTTTTAGCACATCTTCCGTCATTTCACTGGGGAAATACGCCGGACCAATGGCATTGACGGTAATATTATGCTGTGCCCACTCATTTGCCAGCTCCTTTGTCAGCATTTCTACTGCCCCTTTCGTCGTACAATAGGCAGAAATAGGCGAACCTGCCATGGCTACCGTGCTGTGAATGGAGCCAATATTGATGATTTTACCGTATTTTTTCTCAATCATAATCTTGCCGACTTCCCTGGCTACATAGTAGACGCCGTTTAAATTCACATCGATGGTCTGCTTCCAGTCTTCATCACTCTGTGTATCCGCAGGAATTCCTTTACCTACTCCCGCATTGTTCACCAGGATATCAATGGTTCCAAAGGTGTTCTTCACCTCTTCCACTGCATTTTTCACCTGCGCGCTGTTGGTCACGTCACATTGTACCGCATGGCAGCGCATACCCATGCCTTCAATCTGGCCTTTAATAGCATTCAGCTTCTCCATCCTTCTGGCCATCACCGCCACATTGGCACCAAACCGCGCCAGAGCCATGGCAAATTGCACACCAAGACCAGAGGATGCGCCGGTGACCAGCGCCGTCTTCCCCGATAAGTTAAACAATTGATCCATTTTATTTCCTCCTGTCCTATAAAACTTTTCTTAGGAATTTGTTAATATTATGAGCCAATTTTATCCATACTATTACAAAATCATGGAAGAGAATTTTTCATAAAATACATTGTTTACACCTCACTTTAATAGAGTTATAATAAATGCGCCTGGCGAATTGACAGTAACGTGCCGGACCTGCCAGGCGTCCGGCACATATATGCATGTAGATCATGTTAGATGGAGGGATTTATGCAAGAGCAATGGAACGGTTTTCAAAAGGGGACTTGGATGGAGGAAATCGACGTCCGGGACTTTATCCAGAAGAATTATACCCCATATGAAGGCAACGATACTTTCTTAGCCGGTCCTACAGAGCGGACGAAGACTCTGTGGGAGGATGTGCTGAAACTGATGGAGGAAGAACGCAAAAAAGGTGTCCTTGATGCGGAGACTAAGGTTCCTTCCACAATGGTTTCGCATGAAGCCGGTTATATTAATAAGGATTTAGAACAGATCGTAGGCTTCCAGACGGATAAGCCTTTAAAACGCGGGATCATGCCCTTCGGCGGCTACCGGGTCGTAAAGAAAGCCCTGGAATCTCACGGTTATGAATTGGACCCGGATACACTCCGAGTCTTTACCGAATACCGCAAAACTCATAACAACGGCGTATTCGATGCCTATTCCGATGAAATGCGAAAGGCCCGCCACTCCGGCATTATCACCGGCCTCCCGGATTCCTATGGACGCGGGAGAATTATCGGTGATTACCGCCGTGTGGCTCTGTATGGTGTAGACCGCCTGATTGCAGGTAAGGAACTGCAGATGCGCAATCTCGACCTGCCCAAATATGAAAGCAGTGTCATCACGGCCAGAGAAGAGACCAGTGAGCAGGTCCGTGCCCTGAAGCGGCTGAAAGAGATGGCTCTGAAGTATGGCATTGACATCAGCCTGCCGGCTTCCAATGCCAAAGAAGCTTTCCAGTGGACCTACTTTGGCTTCCTGGCTGCCACAAAGGAGCAAGATGGTGCTGCCATGAGTCTGGGGCGGGTCGGCACTTTCCTGGATATCTATATTGAACGGGATTTGAAGAGCCGGCTTCTGACCGAAGAACAGGCACAGGAGCTGATGGACCATTTTGTCATGAAGCTTCGGATGATCCGCTTCCTGCGGACGCCGGACTATGACCAGCTCTTCTCCGGTGACCCCACCTGGGTTACGGAATCCATCGGCGGAATGGGAATGGATGGCCGGACACTGGTTACCAAGAACAGCTTCCGGATGCTGCACACACTGTACAATCTGGGGCCGGCGCCAGAGCCGAACATGACGGTCCTCTGGTCTACCAGACTGCCCAGAGGCTTTAAAGAGTTCTGCGCGAAGGCTTCCATCGATACCTCATCCATTCAGTATGAGAACGATGATCTGATGCGCCGCTATTGGGGTGATGACTATGCGATTGCCTGCTGTGTATCGGCCATGCGGATTGGTAAGCAGATGCAGTTCTTCGGTGCCAGAGCGAACCTGGCAAAGGCACTGCTCTATACCATTAACGGCGGCCGTGATGAGAAAACCGGCGAACAAATTGCACCGGAGTTCGCGCCGATTACCTCCGAATACCTGGAATATGACGAATTGACCCGTAAATTTGACCGGGTCCTGGAATGGCTTTCCCGCTTGTATATTAACACCTTGAATGTAATTCATTTTATGCATGATAAATATAACTACGAGAGTCTGCAGATGGCACTTCATGACCAGGAAATCCTGCGTACGGAAGCTGGCGGAATCGCCGGACTTTCGGTCGTGGCCGACGCTCTCTCTGCTGTAAAATATGCGAAGGTAAAGGTCATCCGTGATGAAACCGGCCTGGCTGTGGATTATGAAGTCGAGGGAGAATACCCTGCCTTCGGCAATAACGACGAAAGGGTCGATGCCATTGCCTATAACGTCGTAAAGCGCTTCATGGAGAAGCTGCAGAAGCAGACCCCCTACCGCGGCGCCATGATCACCATGTCCGTGCTGACTATCACCTCTAACGTAGTATACGGCAAAAAGACCGGTTCCACGCCCGATGGCCGTAAGGCAGGAGAGCCCTTTGCTCCCGGTGCGAATCCCATGCATGGGCGGGATACGAAGGGGGCGATCGCATCCCTTTCCTCTGTGGCAAAGCTGCCTTACGCATATTCGCTGGACGGTATTTCTTATACCTTCTCCATTATTCCCCGGGCACTTGGCAAACTGCGTGACGAGCGGATTAATAACCTGATCGGAATTATGGATGGCTACTTCCACGAGGAAGGCCACCACATTAACATTAACGTATTTGATAAAGAGACTCTCCTAGATGCAATGGATCATCCGGAAAAATATCCCCAACTCACGATTCGCGTATCCGGCTATGCGGTGAACTTCGTTAAGTTAACCCGTGAACAGCAGCTGGATGTAATCCACAGAACCTTCCATGAGAAATTTTAAGGAGACCATCATGAACACAATCGGGCGGATTCATTCTGTAGAGACCTGTGGGACAGTCGACGGACCTGGAATTCGTTATGTCGTCTTCTTACAGGGCTGTCCTCTGCATTGCCAGTATTGCCATAACCCGGACACCTGGGACAGAACGAAGGGGAAGGCTGTTACCGTTCCGGAGTTGATGGAGGAAATCGTTAAATACCGTTCCTATATGCAGTTCTCCGGCGGCGGTGTCACGGTCAGCGGCGGAGAACCGCTGCTGCAGCCGGAATTCCTGTCCGAATTGTTCCGGGCACTGAAGGCCGAAGGCATCCATACTGCCCTTGACACCTCTGGCTATGCTTCTTTGGAAGCGGCTAAACCCGCGTTAGCCAATACCGATCTGGTATTATTGGATATTAAGTCCTATAATCCGGATGTGTTTAAGCTGGTGACCGGCGCCCCTCTGGCTCCGGTCCTGGAATTCGCCTCTTACCTTCGGGAACAGAACATCCCCATGTGGGTTCGTTTTGTCCTGATCCCCGGTCTGACCGATCAGGAGGAGGATATCCGTAAAATGGCCGTTTATTTGTCCGGCTTTCCAAACCTGCAGAAGGTCGATGTACTGCCCTTCCATAAGATGGGCGAATTCAAGTGGGATCAGCTTGGTTATGAGTACCATCTCCGGGAAGTTCCGCCGCCACCCGCCAGAATTACCTGCCAGGTAAGAGATATCTTTAAAAGCTATGGGTTGAAGACGCATTAGTACATGGGTAAACTACCAATACGCTTAGCAGGTTAAAAATTGTGTGAAACAAAGCCAGACCAATGGCATCTACCGGTCGTGCCGCCAGAGCCGGCCACAGCCGAAAGACGAGTACCGCCAATGGAGCCGCCGCTGCTACACCAATAATATTAAATCCCAAATGGAACCAGGTCGCCGCTTTGGCGGCCTTTCCCATTCCCATTCCGGCGGCCAGCGTCGTAATACAGGTTCCGATATTCTGTCCCAGGATCACATAGATTCCCGTTCCCAGCGTTACCTGCCCCTGCATGGCCAGCATCTGCAAAATCCCGATTCCGGCGGAGGAGCTCTGGATTATGCAGGTAATCAGGATTCCTGCCAGAATTCCAAACAATGGATTCTGCCCCATAATGGACATAATCTCTATCACACGCCCCTGGTCTGCTGAAATCTGTCCCATCCAGGCGAGGCCGAGGAATAGTGTTCCTAACCCAGTCAGCAATTCCGCCTGCCTGTCGCAGCGTTCTCCGCCGAATACCTTATAGAGTATCCCGCTGATCGCCATTAAGGGGGGAAGCCAGGAAAATGAAGGGATCTGCAGGGACTCTCCCAGCTGCCCCGCCGCTACGATCCAGGCGGTTACCGTTGTCCCCACATTTGCTCCCATAATAAGGTCAAAAGCCTGCGGAAGCGCTAGGGTTCCGGCTTCTACCAGGCCTACGATCATTACGGTTACGGCAGTGCTGCTCTGTACCAGTCCGGTCACGGCAGTGCCCAGAAAAATCGAACGCAGCCGCCCAGACGTCAGCCGGCGGAGCCACTCCTTTACTTGCCCCTCAAACAAAGACTCCATGGAATGACTTAATCCATGGAGTCCATATAAGAATAAGGATAACCCTCCAAGAAATTGAAATAGCAAGTGATACCTCCTTGCTTCTCTTTCTTAGAGTTTATTTCAGGTTTTCGGGATTTAGACATACAAGCTCCGGCAATACAAAACGACCGTCCTTCCGGATCAAAACATCGTCAAAATAAATCTCCCCTCCGCCAAATTCCGGCGACTGGATGCAGACCAGATCCCAATGGACGGCTGAATGGTTGCCGTTAAAGGCATCATCGTAGCAGCAGCCCGGCGTAAAGTGAAAGGATCCCATGATCTTCTCATCAAACAAAATGTCCTTCATCGGCTCCGTGATATAGGGATTTACGCCAATGGCAAACTCTCCGATATACCGGGCACCTTCATCCGTATCAAAAATCTTGTTGATCCGGGTGGTATCATTGGCTTCCGCCTGCATAATTTTCCCATCCTTAAAGATCAGCTTTACATTCTCATAGGTAAATCCCTGCTGGACGGAAGGCGTGTTATAAGTCAGGACTCCCTGTACGGAATCCTTGATCGGTGCCGTATATACCTCTCCGTCGGGAATATTGCACTCTCCCGCACAGGCCACTGCCGGAATCTCTTTAATAGAGAAGGTCAGATCCGTCCCTGGCCCAGTTATCCGTACCTGATCCGTGCGGTTCATTAAGCCTACCAGAGATTCCATTGCCTTTGCCATTTTGGAATAGTCCAGGTTGCAGATATTGAAATAGTAATCCTCAAAGGCCTCCAGGCTGGTGCCTGCGCTCTGTGCCATCGATGCATTCGGGTAGCGCAAAATCACCCACTTGGTATCCGACACACGAATATCGACCACCTTTCGGAGATAGTCCCGGTTATACATCTGGAGCTTCTCCGACGGCACATCGGACAGCTCGGAGGTATTCTCCGGTCCCCGGACACCGATATAAGCATTCATACGGCGCATCTCCTCACAGGCCAATTCCGCCATGGTCTCCAGCTGCTCCGCTGTGCAGCTGAGAATCACTTCTCTTTGCAACCGCGGATCGTTAAAGTGTACATACGGACGTCCGCCTGCCTGATAGACTTCTTTCACCAGCAGCCGTGCCAGATCGGTTGTATCGTGACCAATGTATTCGATATAGACATTCTCATCCGGCTGGACCCTGACAGAATAATTGACCAGGTTATGCGCTAATGTGTTTAATCTTTGATCCATAATGCTTCCTTTCTTCACAGAAGACTTTTTTACTACCATGCCCCGGTTCCAGGCAAAATATGCGGATCTGCCGGATGAAGCGTGTGCGGATCCTTTCATTCCTTCAGGATCTGCCTTGCCATATGCACTCCCATGGCTGAGGCCATCATCAATCCTCTGGTCCATCCGCTGGAATCGCCCAGGCAATGGAGACCGTTAATACTGGTCTGCAGATTCTCATGCATTTTCACACGGTTACTGTAGAATTTTAACTCCGGCGAATACAGCAGCGTTTCTTCCGAAGCAAAGCCCGGCACCACCTCATCCAGGGCCGCGATAAAATTAATAATGTTGGTCATGGCCCGGTAAGGCATTGCAGCCGTAATATCCCCCGGAACCGCGTCCGGCAGGGTCGGCTTCACATTGGAGTGGCTCAGTTCCTTCTGCCAGGTCCGTTTTCCATCCAGGATATCTCCATAGCGCTGCACCAGAATGTGACCGGCTCCCAGCATATTTGTCAGCTCCCCAATCTTCTGCGCATAGGCGATCGGCTGGTTAAAGGGCTGGTTAAAATTGTGGGAACAGAGTATCGCCAGATTGGTATTATCGGATTTCAGTTCCTTATAGGAATGACCGTTTACAACGGCCAGATCGTTATCATAATTCTCCTGGCTTACAAAACCGCCGGGATTCTGGCAGAAGGTACGAACCTTGTTCTTATAGGGCTTCGGATAACCAATCAGCTTGGACTCATACAGCACACGGTTCACCTTCTCCATTACTTCATTACGCACTTCTACCCGCACGCCGATATCCACGGTTCCCGGCTGATGGGCGATTCCATGCTCCGCACAGATGTGGTCCAGCCAGTCGGCGCCTCTGCGCCCGGTGGCAATGATCGTCTTATCCGCATAGATTTCCATGGTTTCGCCGCCCTTGCTGATATACACTCCTTTACAGGTGCTATCTTCCAGTATCAGGTTATTGCACTCCTGTCCAAACAGCAGCTCCACGCCATTTTCCTTCAAGTACTGCTCAATCGCATAGTAAATCTCCTGGGCCTTCTCCGTACCCAGATGGCGGATCGGACAGTCTACCAGCTTTAGCCCGGCCTTTATCGCACGTTTCCGGATGTCCTTGACCTCTTCGCCCTGGTTCAGACCTTCTACATGCTCGTCCGCACCGAACTCAAGGTAAATCTTATCCGTGTAATCGATCAGCTCCTGGGCAAAATTCTCTCCTACCAGAGTCGGAAAATCACCGCCTACCTCATAGCTTAAAGAAAGCTTACCATCAGAAAAAGCGCCGGCGCCAGAGAAGCCGGTCGTAATATGACAATAGGGCTTGCAATTCACACATTGTCTGGTCTTCGTTTTCGGACAGCTGCGGTTCTCAATGGCTTTACCCTTTTCCACGATCACAATCTTCTTTTTACTGCCTCCCCGAAGCATCTCCAGCGCGGTAAAAATTCCGGCCGGACCTGCCCCGATAATTAAAACGTCACACTTCATAAGCCACCTCCTCATCAATTTTCGGATACTTTGGATATATTTTTAATACTGCTAATTTCTGGATTTTTTACTTCTCCGAAAACAACTTCAGAAAATCCTCTTCTGACAAAATACTCACTCCCAACTCCTTTGCTTTTTTATTCTTAGAGGAATTAGAGGTAGTATCGTTATTAATCAGGTAGTTGGTCTTACCGGTTACACTGCCGGTGACCTTTCCTCCATGAGCCTCAATCCGTTCCTGCAGTTCTTTGCGGTTCTCAAAATGGTCCAGACTTCCGGTGATAACAAAAGTCATGCCCTCCAGTACCGCCTGCCCCAGCATCTCTTCCGGCTTCTCTATGGTCAGAATTTCCAGCAGCCGGTCAATCAGCTTCTGATTCTCCACTTCGGCGAAATAAGCCAGAATCCCATCTGCAATTACGCCGCCGATCTTATCTACCTCTATCAATTCTTCCTTCGTAGCATTTCGAATCTTCTCTATGTCATAATGAAAGGTCTTGCACAGCATCTTGGCATTTGCCGGGCCGACATTGGCAATCCCCAGACTGTAGATCAGACGGGAAAGGGTTGTATGTCTGGCATTTTCTATGGCTTTCATCAGATTATCATACGATTTCTGCCCAAAACCTTCCATTGCAATGATCTCTTCGTGGTATTGTTCCAGTTCAAAAAGATCCTCGAAGCTCTTAATAAACCCGGCACCGATAAATTTCTCAAGAGTCGCCTCCGAAAGACCGTCGATATTCAACGCATCCCGACTGACAAATAATGCAAACCGTTTAACCTTCTTTGCCTGACAGTCTGGATTGGCACAGTACAAGGACTTAACGCCGGTGGTCTGGCGGACCTCCGTACAGCCTCCGCAGACCGGACATTCTGCCGGCGGTTCCACAGGACCGGTGCGGGTCAGGTTCTCCGCGACCTGCGGAATAATCATATTCGCTTTATAAACGGTAATCCGATCCCCGATTCCCAACGCCAGGCTCTCCAAAATACTCAGATTATGGACACTGGCCCGGCTGACCGTAGTGCCTTCCAGCTGTACCGGCGCAAAAATAGCCACCGGATTAATTAACCCGGTCCGCGACGGACTCCATTCAATCTCATTTAACACCGTCTCACTGGTTTCATCCGTCCATTTAAAAGCGATGGAATCCCTAGGGAACTTGGCCGTCTGCCCAAGGGACTGGCCATAGGCAATATCATCCAGCGTCAAAACCAAGCCATCGGAAGGCAGGTCATTCTCCGTAACCATTCCACCGAAGGAAATCACACTGGAAGCAACATCCTCGCCGGTTACCCTCTCGTAGAATACTACATCAAAGCCCTGGTCCCGCAGCCATTCCATCTGGACAGAACGCGAATTATGAAAATCCACTCCCTCTGCTTTTACCAGAGAAAAGGCAAAGAAACAGACATTTCGTTTCGCCGTCACTTCATTGTTCAACTGACGTACGGAGCCGCTGCACAGATTCCGGGGATTCTTATACTTTTCCTCCTCATCTGTCAGTTCCCCATTAATCCGGGCAAAATCGGAATAGCGGATTACGGCCTCGCCTCGCAGAACCAGCTCTCCCTTATAAGAAATGGTAACCGGAAGATTTTTAAACACCCGGGCATTGTTCGTGATAACTTCGCCGATTTCTCCATTGCCCCGGGTAACCGCTTTGTCCAGGGTACCATTCCGGTAAGTCAGCACAATCGTCAGACCATCCAGCTTCCAAGACAGCAATCCCTTATTCTCCCCCAGCCAATCTGCCAATGCTTCAATACTTTTGGTCTTATCCAGGGAGAGCATCGTACTTTCATGAGGCTCCTTCGGCAGCTGGCTTAAAAGCTCGTATCCTATGTGGATCGTCGGACTGGTGGACAATACGATTCCCGTCTCCTCCTCCAGGGTCAGAAGTTCATCATACAGCTTGTCATATTCAAAGTTCGACATGATTTCCGTGTCTTCCTGATAATAGGCTCTGGATGCGGCATTTAACCGAACCACCATCTCCTTCATTGTTTCCATCTTCGTCTGTTCCATCTTCTTCCTCCCAACTCCTGCGGCTTACTTTAGTGTAGTGATTCCAGAAGTGCCTGCAATTCCTCACCCTCTACCAGACGGTATGTGCCCGGCTGCAGGGTCTTCAATTCGATATTCATTACGCGGATACGCTTCAAATAAGTAACCCGATAGCCTAATGCCTCGCACATTCGGCGGATCTGCCGGTTCAGCCCCTGGGTCAGCGTAATTTGAAAGGTTCGCTCTTCTGTTTTTTTTACCTCACAAGGCCGCGTGACGGTATCGAGGATCGGTACTCCCGTCCGCATTTTCTGTAAGAAATCGAATGTTACCGGCTTATCGACTTTCACCAGATACTCCTTCTCATGGCCGTTACGGCTCCGAAGAATTTGGTCGCTAAGCTCTCCCTGGTTCGTCATGAGAATCAACCCCTCCGACGCCTTGTCCAAACGACCGACCGGAACCAGGCGGGCCGGATAATTCACCAGATCGACAATATTCTGCTCACCCTTATGTCTTGCCGTCGTGCAAACCACTCCTTGCGGCTTATACACTGCCAGCAGAACGAGTTCTTCGCTGGGACGGACAATCTGTCCCTTATAGGTTACTTCGTTCCGGTCACGGATTAACATCCCGATTTCAGCCGGGCGGCCATCTACCAGAACAGCTCCGGCTTTAATTAAACGGTCTGCTTCCCTCCGGGAACAGACACCGGATGCACTTAAATATTTATTTAAACGGGTCGGCTCCATTTTACTCCCTCTCTGCTTTCGTGTACTGTTTGCTTAATTGTAAACGTGCCGGTACACGATTATTCCACAGCTTTTTTATTTTACCATAATTGTGCCAGAATAGAAATTGAAATTTTGGATGTTTTTATTTTCGTATGGATATATTTCTCATTTCAGGACAAACTAGCTTCGAAGGGTGAACCAAAAAAATCTAACACCCAGGAAAGGAAGATTCTTATGAGCCCGAAAGAATTAAATTATGTTGACGATGCGCTCGGCCATGAAGCCTATATGAAAACGAAGTGCAGCGACATTGCTTCTTCCGTACAGGATCCGGAACTGCAAAAAATGGTAGAAGGTATGACCCAGAAACACGAACAGCTTTTTAACAACTTTATGAAGCTGGTATAAGTAGAAAGGAGAAATCATGGACGACAAAAACAGAATGCAGGATCTCCTGCTGCTGACGAAAGGTGCCTGCGATTTATATATGCACGGCTCCATTGAATCGAACACATCCAATATTCACAGCTGCTTTGACTCCGCATTGGATCAGTGTCTGCAGATGCAGAGTGATATCTACAAGAAAATGGAAGAAAAAGGCTGGTATCCCGCGGAAAAGGTTGAAGAAAAAACTATTCAGCAGGTAAAACAGAAATATCAGAGCCAGGCAAGTATGTAATAATTTAACGGCCTGTCAACATCACGTATGTTGACAGGCCGTTGAATTATTACATAGGATGCCAGGGACAAAAGATCATGCGGAAGCACAAAGTGCATTTCCGGCTATCAGGCCAGGCCTAACACTGTCTGGATTCCTTCCCAGTTGGCAGGAGCCCTGCAGGCTCCGTTTTCACAGAGGTAGTATTGGGTCCCGGCTTTAGGGATCGGATAATCTGCAGTAAAGGGAGCGGCTTCGGTCAAGCGCTTTTGGTTGTCCGGTGTTTTTAGCAGAACCGTTAGATTTTGAACCTCCAGTGTCTCCAGCGGATCCGGAACCTTGGTGTCTGCCGTAACGCAGACCAGCTCACGAGAAGGCGTTAATGCCTCCTGCATTGCCAGCAGCGCAAAGGAGTGACCAGAGGGGTATTCCTGCAGTCTCCCGGCCAGAAAGGCGATCTGCCGGTCAAGGGATTCCTGCCAGCGGAGTTCCCCGGTGAGGCGTGTCAGGCGCCCCAGTACATAAGCGGCCACCGAATTACCAGAGGGTAACGCGCCATCGTAAACTTCTTTGGGACGGCTGATCAACTGCTCGCTATCAGAAGCATAAAGGTAGAAACCACCCGCTTCCCGGTCCTCAAAGTGCTCACACATTTGCTCTGCTAAGCGGATACACTCCTGCAGGTATTCTATATTATAGGTAGTCTGATATAGTTCCAGCAGACCGAAACAGTAGAAGGCATAGTCGTCTAGCTGGCCTTCATGAGAGGCTTCTCCATCTCTCCAGCGAATACGAAGCCTTCCGCTTTCATCGGTCAGATGAGCCTGTAAGAACCCCTGCGCTTTTTTTGCCGCTTCGAGATAATGTGCACCATACTCATCCCGCCCGGCTCTCGCCATAGCAGCAATCATCAATCCATTCCAGGAAGTTAGAATTTTATCGTCCTTATGCAAGAAATAGCGGCGCAGGCGATGTTCGTAGAGACGCCTGCAATTCTCCTTCTGCTCTTCAAAGGCAGTCATAAAATTCGGGTTTTGCAGCAGGTTTGGAATGCTTTTTCCTTCAAAATTCCCATCCTTTGTGATTCCAAAATATTGGCAGAAATTTCGACCCTCTTCTTTACCCAGCACATCCTGAATCTCTCTGGGAGTAAAACCATAATACTTGCCCTCTTCTCCTTCGCTGTCGGCATCCTGCCCACAATAAAAGCCCCCAGCCGGGTCCGTCAGTTCATGACGGACATAATCCAATACCCGCTCTGTTACGGATCGGTAGAGGGTATTGCCGGTCAGTTCATAGGCAGTCTGATAGGCATAGACCAGCAGGGCATTGTCGTAGAGCATCTTTTCAAAATGGGGAATCAACCAGCGGTCATCGGTGGAATACCGCGAGAAACCGCCGCCCAAATGGTCAAAAATTCCGCCGCGGTACATGTGTACCAGCGTTTTTTCTGCCATCCGGAAAGCCTCTGCGTCCCCCATCTGCCTGCCATAACGCATCAGAAAAAGCAAGTTGTGGGGCATCGGAAATTTAGGGGCACTTCCAAAGCCTCCCCAGCTTTCGTCATAGCTCCTACGGAAGTTCTCTGCCGCCTGCCGCAGAATTTCCATTCGGGGAGTCCCTGCAGTGGTCTGCTTGGCCGCTTGATTCTGCAGGTAGTCCGTAATCTTTTCTCCCGCCTCCAGCAGCTGGGTACGGTTGTTCTTCCACTGGCCGACGATCCGAGTCAGCAGTTCGATCATACCAATACGTCCATAGCGGGTTTCTCTGGGAAAATACGTTCCTGCATAAAAAGGCTTCTGGTCCGGTGTCATAAAGATGGACAAGGGCCAGCCACCGGAGCCTGTCAGTGCCTGGCACACCGCCATATAGACTGCATCGATATCGGGACGCTCCTCCCGATCCACCTTGATGCAGATATAGTGTTTGTTTAACAAGGCTGCCACGCCGGCATCTTCGAAGGACTCATGACTGAGCACATGGCACCAATGACAAGTACATAAAAGCAAGTTAGTCAGCTATACCCAATAGAAAGGAAAATCGGCTTATCTTCTGCCTTTGCTTTGGCAAAGGCTTCATCACACCACGGCCACCAATCCACAGGATTGTGTGCGTGTTGGAGCAGATAAGGCGATTTTTCATTAATCAATCTATTGGGTATTTTTTTCTCTGATAACATGCGGAACCACCTCCTTTACTTAAATATAATTTTAATATTGATATTATCCCCATCACGTTGGTATAAAATACGTTCGATTATTGTTTTGTATAAATCGTTTCGTTCTTTACCACCTGTTGCGGTAGTGATATTATCAAAGAAATATGATATATTTCCAATTCTTTCCTCATTTGTTTTTTGTTGTGTTGCCTGTAATTGCTTTTTTAATTCGTAGATTTCACTAGTTACATTTTCAATAGCTAAATTCCATTTTTCTTTTCTCCTTATCCATTCATCACGCCCATAATCGCCTAAATCGTAAGCGTCATTTACAGTATTTAAAGCTTTTTGGTATTTCGCTAATAATGCTTCATTATCACAGATCATATTAGTAATTCTATTATAAAGCTGTGCGTCATTTTCACAAGTACTGCTTATAAACTCATTTTTATATTTTGATATTTCATCCAACACAATTTTTTCTAAAGTATCAGAGAGGATACCGGCATTTCTACACTTGTTTCCAAGCCTGTCTTTATACCAACAAGGCTTTATATAAACACTCCCGTCAACCGTATGTAAAGAATGAGAATGTTCACACTTCGCGCACTTCACTAAATTAGTTAGTGAATGTGTTTGTTTGCGGCTCTTTACAGGTATTTTTTGCCTTTGATTGATAATAGAAATAATTGCTTCGTGTTCTTCAAGTGTTTTTACTGCTTCATGGCAATTATCTACAATAACCCATTCATTCCTTGGTAAAATCCTAAATGGCTTTGCATTAGGGCGTTTGTTTTTACTGGCATCTCCCTCAGTCTTATTACTAATAATTTTTCCTAAGTGCGTCTCATCAACTAAAAGCCTATGAATAGTGACACCACTCCAATAATTACCTTTAGTAGTAAACAAACCATTTTGATTAAGATGTTCAGCAATTTTCGTAGGTGATATTCCCTGTAGGGCCATTTCTATGATTGAACGATATACTGTCAACCTTTCATCGTGGACAACAATGCCCTTTTCATTATACTTTTCACGAAAACGTTGATATACATAAGGAAAAGGCGGTATGCCATTTGTCCATTGTCCACGTCTTGCCCCTATTTTCTTTCCCTGCTGTAAGCGTTTGTTAATCATTTTATATTCTTGCCTTGCAAGTAGACCCTTGAAATCGGCATATGTATCATCAATATCATTATTTAGATCATAAATCTTATCTGGTGTAATAATTAGTGTGGCTGATTTTTGGAATGCCTTTTTTATTCTATCTTGTTCACCAAGATCACCACGGCCTAACCTATCATACTCGACCACACATACGGCATCATATACGCCATCTTCCACTTCTTTGAGTAGCTTAGAAATTTCAGGGCGCATATCTATACTGTCCGATGTTCCAACCTCTATGTATTCAACATATTTGAAATTGTTTCTCTTACAAAGTTCGGTGAGTACCATCCGATGCTTTTCTAAATCTTTCTTGCTTTCAGCACGAGATTTTCTTAAATAGAGTGCAACAAAACGAACATTATATTTTTGATTGCTAAAGCTCATTGATACTCACCTCCTAACAGCACAGTTTTGCAAGTAATATCCAAAAACAATAGACATTTATCCTTGAATATGATATTCTGTTTGAAGAATATCCTGTTGGTAATATCATATATTCAAAATAGGATATTGTCAAGCGGTTTTATCCTATTTTGAATATTTTTAGATGGAGGATATTTTATGAAACATATTGGTGAACGCTTATCACATATCCGAAAGAAATTATTAAATCTTAATCAAAAAGAATTTGCCCCGCTTATTGGGCTTTCACAGGGCGCTTTGAGCGATGTTGAGAACGGAAATAGAGGGCTTCCAATGGAAGCCCTGATTAGGCTATACGAATATTCAAAAGGAGAAACCCCGTTCTCTTTTGCTTGGCTACTCTTAGGCAAGGGAGATCCTTTGAGTTTGGAAATTCCTCAACTTACTGATGATGAACAGGAGTTGTTAAACAGTTACAGACAATTAGATAGCCGTGGTCAACACATTATTCACGCTTCTATTTATCAAGAACTTGACCGTATCAATTCATCAACAGATGATAATTAATTACGAAATTTTGCCGGCGTTATTACTATCATTAGATGGAAATGCCGGTTTTTCATTATCTACTTTTAACGACATTTTATAAAGCTGATGTTGAAAATTCTTTAATGCCGCTTCTGTGGGAATATTAGAAGATACTACAATTTTCATTTTATCTTGTTTTTTCATACTAACCTCTAATAAAAATTGAATTTATAGGAATATAGAAAAAGCAAATTAAGACGGCTGCGTGTCAGGCAGCTCCACGGGAATTTCACCCCTCCGAGGATCGCTCCGAGCCGCCCCCATTGCCTGCGACGGTTTTATCACGCTCGGGCTGTGGCTGGACGGGAGTTTCATTGTTTTGATATGCCCGTCGTCGCCCACAAGTTGACTTTTCTTGTTTCCCGGTCTGGTTTGATCGCTCCGCTTTTCCGGTAGGGAAAAGTATCATGGCGCACCAGCCGCATAGCTCTTGGCATATCAGATGTGTCTATTTGCTGTTATGAGACTTATAGAAAAAGTCTGTTTGTCAAGGTACAAGCAGGGCATATATATAAAGGAATTATCAGCCCGTAAAAACATACTGCGGGGCAATATGCTGTTACCTGATGACAGCCATGCAAGAAAAGTGCGCGTGGAAGGGGTCACGCACACTTAACGGAAATTACGCGATCTTAAATTTTAGAATCCTTGTAATGAGCTTGGTTTCCAGCCTGCGGCGCATCTCAGGATCGACGCACATATGGATAGTTCCAGCATCATCAATGAATGGCCTTGTAGACAGCGTACAAATGTACCCGGCGTAATGCTCCAATACGGCATTGATCGCGTCCACATCGCCGCCTGCCGCCGCTTCAATAACAGGGTATGGCAGTAAGTAGGTATTCTGTTTCTTACTCATTGTTTTTGTCCTCCTTCAATAGATTTTTCAATAGTTTTAGTGAGCTTGTCCGGTGATGATGGATGGTACTGCGGACAAGGTTCATCCTTCTTGCGATCTCTGCGTCGGACATCTCCAAAAAATAGGCCAGCAGGATCACGTCTCTCTTTTGCTTGGGTAAGGCGTCTAACGCTTCGGCTATCAGTTCACTTTTGACTTCCACATCAAAGTCCAGTACATGGTATGTGCGTTTCTCCATCTCGTATTCATCAAGCACATACAACCGGTTCATCTCACTTTCTGACAGCTCCGAAAAAGTTACCTCATACTTGGCGCGGCGTGCCATTTCCCTGCGGTAATCACTCGCTTCGCCTCGTAGTGCCTTACGGCAAACGCAATCAAATTGGTGCTGAATGGTAATCTCTCTTTCACAATCGGAGGAAGATATTTTCAAGATATTCACCTCCTTTCCACGTTGGAATAGCAGGTGCAAGATAGGGCGGCGGGTTTGTCCCCCTTCAATCTTTATCCCGTTTGAAAGATGGCGAATGTTCGATGGCAAAACCGTTTTTTCAAATAAAAAACGATCTGGAAAATGAAACAGGCGCAAAACATTACGGTTGGAAAAATCCATCCGAAATGTTTTGCGCCTACATAGTAGACATAGTTGTAATGCTGCTTGCCCGGCCTTTATAAAAAATCGTATTACAGGATATGCAGGATATACTTTACATCCATGATTTTAATATCACCATATGTACACCGTCTTTCTGTTTTACGTTCCCTAACAGTTTAAGCAAGGCGGCAACCTCTGCTATCAAATCACAACCTATTATCCTTTTGATCCTATCTATTCAGCCCTGTCATTTGCCAGCGTAAGGTTTCCCTGGGTGGACGCTTTGATTTCGCGGCGATACCGGCAATCAATTTATATTCCGGTATTTCTTTTGCTGCCCATTGGTTATATTCATTAATAAATGCTTTGTGCAAAACGTTCTCGGCGTACTCCCTTGCCTTAACCGCCTCGCCATAGGTATCGTAAGTGCCAAGACTATACCGCTTGCCCTTAAATCCGATGCCGGTACGGTATCGGCCATTTTGCATTTTGTACACCCCGGTATGTCCGCTTGTGTTATCGTTACGCCGCTTACGTTTCAAAAATCCAATGCAGGTTCCGTCAATATAATGTAGCGTATGGGGAAGGTTGGCCTGCGCCTCTTTCTTCAGACAGCCGCAGCTTTTTGTGTTTTTGCTCATTAACCGGTCTTGTGATACCTCGATTTCACCGCCGCATTCGCAGGAACAATGCCAGATCACCGACCCTTTATAATCGCGCTTATCTGTGGGGTAGAGGGCGGTCAGGCGGCCAAAGGGCTGATCCCGTAGATCAACCGTTGTGGTGGGTTCCTTTTTCAGACAACCGCAGCTTCTCGTCTTTCCCTGCTGTAGCTCATGCCCCGTTACAACGCACTCATTCCCGCACCGTAAGCACTCGCAGACCCAGCTCACACGCCCGTGCTGGTTTTTGCCTGCCCGTTCTTTGACCTTCAGCCATCCAAAGGTCTGCCCGGTCAGGTCATTGATCCTTTCCTTTGCACATTTCACAGAAAAGCACCCACAGCTTTTTGAGTTGCCGGACAGCAGATTTTGTGTATAAACATACTTCTCTGTCCCGCACCGGCATTCGCACAGCCATTTTTTCTGGTTGTGCTCATAGATGTAGTTATCCTGTACCTTCCAGTACCCAAAGGTCTGTCCGGCCAAATTTATTCGTTTCATGCTTTTTTCTCCATTGGTACGGTATTTTGCATGTAGTCACGGGGTAGGTGTATCGCCGTCGTAAAGCACATGGTGCGTAAAAGCCCTCATACGCTCGATCACGTCCGGCGCAAGCACCGTCTCGGCGTCCAAAAGAAACAGCCGGGTCAACATGGGATCGCTGCCCGCGGGGACGGGGCGGTATGCCAGCTTCTTTCCAAACGCCTTCTCCACGCACTCTTTGAGCAGGGTCTCCGCGCGCATAACGGTATACGCCGCCCGCATGGGGCTTATATCCAGTACAGAAGCCATTTCTTCGTATTCAAACGCCGTGTAATAGCGCAGGAGCAAGGCTTCCAGATATTCTTCGGACAGGGCGCAGGCCACCGTCATCACAGCTTCCCGCTTTGCCTCGTCTGTTACATACTCGGCAAGTAAGAAGTCGCGTGGCTCGCCGAACAGGTCTATGATATTATTGGTTTCGGTGTCTTTCCCGCGGGTTAGTGTTTTTGTTGTCATTTCCTGTCACACTCCATCGGATTATATTGATTTGGCTTTTTATTACATAGCTTTCGTAATGCAAGGGCATAGACTATTTCCTTATAATCAAACGCCATGCAATCGCGCGTCCCTGGCCGCATTGCTTTTCGCTTTCATGCCGGAGGATTGTTTGGGAGTTTGCCTGTGAGCATCATATGAATCATGCCGTCCGCGAGTAAGAGGTTGGGGTTGGCAAAACCGTTGGCGCTTGTGATTGTAAACATATTCATCGTCCACAATCTGGAAACGAACTTGGCGTCCATTTTGGGGATCGCCCCGACTTGTATCAGCCGTTCCAGCGCGTACCGCAGGCTGTCCGCCGCCTCACCGATCAGGTGGTCATTGACAATATCCCGCGCTCCCTGATTGGTGAACTGCTCCCGAAATAAAATGCGATAAGCCTGTGTCATAAACAGCGCGTCCTCGTCCTTGCAGGCGGGAATAAAGCGCGTCAACAACCGGCGGGGTGTGTCCGTTTTGAGATAAGCGTCGATTTGGCGGCGGGAAGGAATATAACTCTTGGGCAGCGCACGAAAGACGCCGTAAATCTCATCTAAAATCGCCGCTTTACTTTCAAAATGACGGTATATCGCTGTTTCACTGACTCGAACCGAAGGCGCGCCTGCAATATTCCGCAGCGTTGTATCGGCAAAGCCTTTTTCAGAAAATAACCTCGCCGCCGCTTCAAATATGTTTGCTTTTGTGCGGTTTTCTTTGTTCAATCCAACCATCTCTTTCTTGCAGGAGCTTTACATCAAACATGGCTTGTCCTCCCAACGAACAGGCTGAAAATCCTTTATGGGTGTAGGCCGTACCCATTTCTTGCAGGAGATCAAAAGGGGGAAGCAACCCCAAGGGCGGCGCAGCACATATTCGCGCGTGTCGCCCGGATCGTTGACGCACCGGTATATCCCGTCTTTGGGTCGATATATCTCCATCTCCCATACCACCTTTTCATTATCTTGTTTTTGTTCCGCGTCTTTTTTTAATTCGGGTCACAATCAAAATTATTATGATAAGCAAAATGAGCAGGACAATGCCCGCGTACAGCATAATCGTCTCATTTGACAGTACCGTATCTGTGTCCGCTATAGCCTGTTTGATTTCTTCGGGGGTATAGTCCACCCGAACGCCACGCACCAGCAGCCTGTGGCTGTTGATCCCGTAAGGCGTACAGGTCACAAGCGTTACATAGTCCTTGCCCTCTACCATAGAGAGAGCGCCCACATCCTCCGGCTCCACGGTCAGGATATTGTCCACCCGGTAGGCCAGTATCTGGTCGAGGGTGTGGATGTAAAACTCGTCCCCAATTTCAAGCTCCACCAAATCGGTGAACAGCTTGCTAGAATTTAGGCCGGTGTGCGCCGTCATGACCGCGTGTGTTCCCTCGCCGCCCACGGGCAGGGAGGAACCTTCCAGATGCCCGACGCCTTTTTCCAGCGTGGACAGGGAAACGCCGTGAAAGACCGGCAAATCCACCTTGATCTTGGGGATTTCGATATGACACATCACGCCGTTTCCGGCAATATCCAGCAGGGAGAGGTATTCCGCGTCCATATCCTCCTGTCCGGACGCAAACGGGTCATACAACACGCTTGTTACAAGCGATTCGTTATACGCCTGCGCCCGTTCCCATTCTTCCTGCATTTGTTGCTCTGTCATTTTTGCCAGAGAATCGTCGTATTGCTGGACAACATAGGTCTGGTCACGCTCGGTCAGTCGAAAGCTGACATACGGATAGACCAGCAGCATGACGCCAATCAATGCCAGCACAATTATGATGATGTTGATAGCTTTTCTTTTCATTCCGCTTCCTGCTTCATACGATGATTGCTCCCATATATAACAAGGCTCCCGCGCCGACATACAGACGGAGGCTGTCCCTGCCGTGTGTTTTCCGGGCGGAAGCCCTGTATCTGGATTTCATAGAGTGGGAGGGCGGTTCCCCGCCCGTAAACACACCGATTATTTTTTCTTACGATTGCTTCGCACCGTCAGCCGCTTTCTTTCTTTTTAGCAGAATAACGGCGGTAATAATTCCGGCCAACGCCAGCGCCATAATCCCTAAGTACAAGGTCAGATTGCTTGTATCCCCGGTCTTGGGTGTTGTCCCCGTTTCCCCGGACACGCCGCTTTTCACGTTGTAGACGTTCACCCGCGCGAAATAGTATTTGCCGTCCTCGTCCTGGCTGTAGTTAAAGGTGATTTCCACAAGGTCTTTCATCAGCTTGTAGCCGTCGGGAGCTTTTGTTTCAGCCAGCCAGAATGTAGTGTTATTGGAGTTTTCAGTAGGGTCATCACCCGGCAAACCATATTTTAAGCCGGAAAACATCAGTTCTCCGCTTGCGTCCGTCGTGCCTGTGGCAATAAAGTTGCCTGCCTGTGCGTCCGCTTTGGTCTTAGCAATGCCAAATTCAGCGCCGGGTAACAGCTTGTTGGTTTTATCCGCCAGCTTGGTAATCTCGATCTTGCCGGTGTGTACCTCCGGCTGCATTGAGACTTCTACGGTTACAGTATTATCGGTACTGTTAGCAAGCGGTACGATCCCGGCGTTGTTACCCGCTGAAAGCAGGGTAAATGCCGCATTTGCTGCGCCACCGCGGGAGGATACGCTGCTGGCCGTGTCCCTTGTGTACTTTAATTGTGCCCCGCTGTACAGCGCCACGCCCTGAGGCGCTGAATCATTAACCGTACAGCTATACTCGACAACAGAATACCGGTCACCGCTTGCAACAAGGCTTTTCACCCTCGAAATCCCCGAAGCAGTCAGTTCTACCGTCAGCGTATTGGTCGCGGCATTGAAATTGACGGCATAATCGCTGGAACCTAAAACCGTACAATCCTTTAAATCCGAATCACTGTACGGCATGATATATACCTTTACGCTTCCTTGCTGGTAATCAAAGTAGCTGCTCAAAACATCGGTAATAACGAAGGATTCCGTATTGGCAGTACCAATATTCACCGGGAGGCTCGAACGGATATACCAGTCGAAGCGTTCTCCGACCGCTACCGGCAGATTCATGTTGACCTTATAGTAGTCCGTAGTCCCGGCAGCCGCTACAAACTTGTCAATGGAAATCGATTGATTTTTTGGATATGCGTGTACATGGTCGTTCCAGTTGCCTGTGGTGGCGTCGGCCATCGGCACGGATACGATAAACGGATCACAGAATAAAGTGCTTCCGCTGTTGTTCGTCTCAGCCACATAATACAAGCCCTGCGGCAGGGAAGAAAATGTAACCTCACCGTTTGCGTCGGTGACGCCCGTTTGCAGGGTGGACGCCATGATATGCGGCCATGCCTGCGCCGCCGTTGTTATGCCCGTTACCGCGCTTGGGTCTACCTGCCATACGCTGAACTCCACATCCGCAAGGGGTACAGCGTCCGCGGGGGCAGGCGCAGGTTTCCCGTTATATGACGGTTCCATATCACCCATGTCCTCCAGCGCGTACTTGTGTATGGTCAAACTGCCGGAAGATGGCATAGGCGCGGCGCTGGCAGTTGCGGGCAGGGCTGCTGCCATAAGCAGAACGGCCAGCACGATCATCATCAGCTTCCGGCCCATCGCCCTTTTTTTGATTTTCATATTACAAAACCTCCTTTTTCGCCGCAGCATATGCAGGCGGTTATCTGTCAATTTATTATCGTAAACGCTGTTAATGGGAAGCGCGTCCCTTGTTCCTTTTCAGCAGCCGGACGATGGTATACAGCGCCAGCAGCAGGATCAAGATAATCCCGGCTACGGTATATGGCTTGTTCCAAGGGCTGCCCGGTGTTTGTTCAGTCTGTGCTTCCCGCTCCAGCGTTTCCACATATTCCGTGCGGACGCCACGCACCAGCAGGCGGTGGGAGTTGATCCCGTAAGGCGTACAGGTCACAAGCGTGACATAATCCTCGCCACTATCAATCAATAAGTCCGATGTGTCCTCCGGCTCTACAACCTTCACCTGATCCACCCGGTAGGCCAGCGTCTCGTCCAACACGTCCAAAAAGAACAGGTCGCCTTCCGCAAGCTTTTCCAAATCCGTGAACAGTGCCGCCGTGGGCAGGCCGCTGTGCGCGGACAGTACCGCGTGGGTTCCCGTGCCGCCGATGGGCAGCGACGTGTTTTCCAAATGCCCCGCGCCCTTTTCCAGCGTTTCGTTTGCTGTCCCGTGGTAGATGGGCAGCGTGACATGGATCTTTGGAATACGGATAGTCCCCATTACGCTATCTCCCGATATATTGAGTAGTGATTCGTATTCCTCAGACGCCATTTTTGCCGCACTCGCGTCGAACGGGTCAGTCAGCACGACGCTCCCTAACAGTCCTTCGTTGTACTCGCGGGCTGCTTCCCGTAAGTTTTCATATTCCGTTTCACTCAAGCCCGCTGCGGCGTGGTTGTAATTCTCGATCACCGTCGTCTGCGCCCGGCTGTTATGCCATTCGCTGATAAGTGGATATAGCAGGATGACGACTCCAACGGCAAAGAGCAGAAAAATTAGGATTATGGGTACTTTTCGCCGCATTCAGTCACCTTCCAGACTCCTATTTGAAAACAGGGGGGCAGGATGACCTGCTCCCCCTGCACATGAAACAATGGTTTACTTCGCAAACTATTTAAGTGTTATGCGTTGTTTACTTTTCTTTTCCGGTTACGTGCAAACAGTACGATAGCCGCGCCGATCAGCAGTACACCGCCGATGGTGTAGAGGTAGATACCCATGCCGCCTGTTCCCGGAAGGGTGAAGGTATTGGCCAGCGAGTTGACTACTTGAATGGAGTAGCCCGCGCCGCCGCCTGCGGTATTCGCGTCCGCGGTAGTCGTGGCGCTGATCGTCACAGGGATTGCCGCTGTCAACTGGCTGTAGCCCGCGGGTGCGCTGACTTCAACGAGACTGTAGCTTCCGCCTGCCAGCCCGTTAAAAGGTACAATGGCGCTGCTGGCCGTTGCCGATGTGAAGGTGTACAGGTTAGGATCGGAAAGTCCCGTTGCAACCGTCCATCCATTCGTGGAAGTCCACGCCAGATAACTGCCGGAAGAATTTTGAATGGCGAATTTCGCGCCCGCTAACGGAGCGTTGGAATTATTACCGTCCACTTTTTGCAGGGCATAGTTGTATGTAACGATGGTCGGAGGCGGATCGGTAACCGGCGGTATGATCGCCGGAGGTGTCACTGTACCGCCGCCCGGTGTGTTGTACCGGCTGTTTACCGCTACGGTGTTGGTAAAAGAACTGCCGGTGGCTGTGGGTGACAGTTTCGCGTTGTAGGTGATGGTCACAACCGCACCGTTAGTCAAAGCCGCCGCCTGTGTTCCCGGCGTTGTACCTGTGGGAACGTCCGTGATAAGTTGAACGACAAAGCCTGTGCCGCCTGTATCATTGGTGATCGTATAGTGTGTACCTCTTGTCAGCGTTGTGCCGCCCACAGATACGGTTATTCCGGCAAAGCTGCCTGCTGCGCCCGCGCCGTCCTTATCAATCACAAGACCGCTAGACGGAGTATCCGTTATCGCATAAGTGGTGTATGGTGTGATGGTAAATGTAGTGGGGAGCTTTGCGGTGATCGCGTATGTAACAGAGTCGCCCAATGAAGCCGTGTAGGTGCTGCCCGATACGAGGGTCGCGCCGCTTGTTATGCCTTTAGATACAGTACCGTCTACAACGGTGTTTTTGGGCGTTGCAACTGGGTCATAATCCCATACGCTGTTGCCGCTGACCGTCGTGCTCATGGGGATGGATACGAGAAAGTCGTTGGACTGTGCGACGCCAGCAGGCGTCACGGTTTCCCTTACAAGATACAAGCCCAAAGGCAGGCTGCTAAACGTGAGCGTACCTGTTCCTGCGGTGTTCGTTACCGATGTACCGGTAGGCAGACCGCTGACAAAATCAGCCGCCGTTACGC
>Ga0153924_1000428_pt1 | contig 26763 bp, 28 predicted proteins | sample TSNJ008MetaG_FD_104709 | JGI IMG/M metagenome (GOLD analysis project Ga0153924, IMG submission 104709) | Attine ant fungus gardens microbial communities from New Jersey, USA - TSNJ008 MetaG | ecosystem: Host-associated > Fungi > Mycelium > Unclassified | place: USA: New Jersey, Wharton State...
AACCGCGTCGACGACACGATCGTGTTCCCGCAGCTGTCGCAGCCCGAGCTGCTGCAGATCGTGGACCTGTTCGTGAAGCGCCTCGCCGACCGTCTGCTCGACCGCGACATGACGGTGGAGCTCACGCTCGCCGCCAAGGAGCAGCTCATCAAGGTCGGGTTCGACCCGTCCCTCGGTGCACGCCCGCTCCGCCGCGCGATGCAGCACGAGGTCGAGGACCAGCTGTCCGAGCACATCCTGCAGGGTGAGCTCAACGCCGGCGACCACGTGAAGGTCGACTTCACAGACGGCAAGTTCCAATTCGAGACCGGGCGTCAGCCAGGCCGCGAGGAGGTCCTCGCCGGGACTGCCGCAGTCGAGGCGACGGACGCCCCGCAGGGCGAGATCGAGTCCTAGACCCAGCCACAAGCAGACGGGAGGCGCGGTGCCAGCTGGCACCGCGCCTCCCGTCTGCTGTTGCGTAGCTATTTCTTGTGCTTCTTGCGTCCGCCGTGCTCGTCGCTGTCGGCGGTGCCGTCCGAGTCGCCGCTCAGTCCGTCCGCCAGACCGTTGGTCTGGTCGAACGGGCGACCGAGTGACTCATCGTTGAGGTCTGCCACGGAGCGGTGACGCTCGTGGACTTCGGGTTCGGGTTGGTTGTCCATGCGCCGGACGCTACGCGCGGCGCGATGGTGTCCGGCTCAGGCCTGGACGTCCCCGCGCCATCCGGTGTCCGTGGGAGCCGCCTCGACGCGCTCCTTGTAGTTCTGCAGGTCCTTCTTGATGGCATGTCCACCGACGCCGACCGCCGCACCGAGCTTCTCGAGGAACCCGGACGGCTCCCAGTCGATCTGCGCGGTGACGCGGGTCTCGTCGTCGGAGAGCTTGTGGAAGGTGACGACACCGGCGTGGTCGGTCTCGCCGTCCTTGACGGTCCAGGCGACACGCTCGTCAGGGTGCTGCTCGGTGATGACTGCGCGGAACTCGCGCTCCTGGCCGGCGACCTTCACGGTCCAGTCGGTGGTCTTGTCGTCGACCTGGACGATCTTCTCGACCTCGTCGAGGAACTCGGGGAATTCCTCGAATCGGGTCCACTGGCCGTAGGCCGCTGCGACGGGGACGTTCACGTCGACGGTTTCGATGATCTGGGGCATGTCCTGGACGGTAGGCGGCGGCGCATGTGCATGGTCCAGGGAGCCGTACCCCGTGAGCACTATGGTTGGGGAGATGACTGAGCACGGGAAGCACGCGTTCCACGAACGGGACGAACACGGCATCCTCGTGCGACCGGCGCTCGCGTCCGACGTCCCGCACATCCAACGCCTCATCTCGCCGTACGTCGACCGCCGCATCCTGCTCGGCAAGGAGAACGTCGCGCTCTACGGCTCGATCCAGCAGTTCCGGATCGCCGAGGGTCCCGACGGCGTGCCGATCGGCTGCGGTGCCCTCGCCGTCTTCTGGGACGACATCGCTGAGGTCCGCACGCTCGCGCTCGACGCCGACTGGATCCACAAGCGCGTCGGACACCGCATGCTCGAAGCGCTCGAGCACGACGCCCGCGAGCTCGGTGTCGCCCGTATCTTCTGCCTGACGTTCGAGGTCGAGTTCTTCACGAAGCACGGATACCTCGAGATCGGCGAACAGGTCGTCGCACCCGACGTCTACGCCGAACTCGTGCGGTCGTCGGACGAAGGGGTCGCGGAGTTCCTCGACCTCGCCCGGGTCAAGCCGAACACGCTCGGCAACACCCGCATGCTGAAGATCCTCTGACGCTTTCGGGTGGTCTGCGGCGGGGTTCCCTCGTAGGGCTCTCGGCATTGTCTACCCTGTGCGCATGTCGTCGTTCCGTCACCCCGTCGGGCCCGAGAAGCCGGGCGTCTACTGGCGTCGCCGTGCGACCGTCATCGGGGTGCTCCTGCTCATCGTGGTCGTCGTCGTGCTGATCGTCGTCGGGCGGGGCAGCGGGGCGACGTCGGCGGAGCCGACGGCCACGGCGACCCGGGCTTCGACGCCTTCTTCTTCTTCTGGGTCGGCGTCGTCGACCGGGTCGGCGTCCTCGCCCTCCGCTCGATCGACGCCGTCTACTTCGTCCGCCGCCGACGGATCCACCTGCGCGAAGGACCAGATCCAACTCACCGCCGTCGTGGACAAGACCGCGTACGGACCCACCGAGGACCCGAAGATCGCGATGTCGATCAAGAACACCGGGTCGAACTCCTGCCACATGGACCTCGGCTCGTCGCAGCAGGTCCTCACGATCAGCTCCGGCGAAGAGCAGTACTGGTCCTCCAAGGACTGCCAGACCGGCGGGACGAACCAGGACGTCACGATCAAGGCCGGGCAGACCCTGACCACGCCGGCGATCGCGTGGGACCGGACGCGCTCGTCGACCTCGACGTGCGACTCGTCGCGGCCGTCGGTGACCGGTGGGGGAGCGAGCTACCACCTGCAGGTCGGGGTGGGGAACATCGAGTCGAAGGACTCGGTGCAGTTCATCCTCAACTAGTCGCGGAGCGCCATCGCTGATATGCTGGCTGCCAAGTGGATTGGGAATGCCCGGTCGGCGTCGAACCCCTGGCTCAGGCCGGGGGTTCTCGCTTTGTCACGGGTAGACCTTCAAGCCCCACCCTCGTTCGGAGCCGCTCGGCGACTTGGGCATGCGCTCCAGGATCCTGTCCCAGGCCCGATTGGGCTGTTCGGGTCGCAGCAGATGTGTGCCGATGGGCCGGGCGACGAGGTCCGCGATCTGCAGGCCGGCGCTGTTCGTCTGCTTGCTCGCGATGGCGAATCGGAACGTCTCGGCCATCCCGCGCATCCGGGTGGTGGACAGGATGCGGTTGAACTCTTCCTCGAGTTCACGGTCTTCGGCCCGTCCGCGGCTCTCGAACACGACAACGGTCTCGCAGCGGGCGGCGCCACGACTCTGCAACTGGAGGAAGACCCGTTCGAGTCCGAACTCGAGCGCCACGTGGTACGGACTCGTGTCGCACCCCACGCGCCGGAGGAACTCGTGCTTCCGGATGGCTGATGCGACGACGTCGAACCGTTCGTCGAAGATCGCGTCGATCCGCTGCATGAACGAGGCCCGCGTCGTCGGGTTCAGCAGGATGTCGAACGGAGGAGCCGATTGTCGCATCTCGCGTTCGTGCAGCACCACCATGTCGTGGTTGAAGAAGTCGAACTTGAGGCGCTGAACGAGCGGGACGACACGGTCGACGTAGACGCCGACGGGGAACACGCAGAACGCCAGCACGAACATCGCGTAGTCAGGATCGATACTCGTGAGGCTGTGGTCCCCGCTCTCGTCGACGTAGACGATGTACCCACTCTGCATGATACGCCAGCATATCAGCGAGCGAACGCGGCAAAAAGAACGGGCCCGTCGTCACGAAGACGACGGGCCCGTTCGAGCTGAGCGAGATCAGCCGAGGACGGTGATGTTCTCCGCCTGCGGGCCCTTGCGGCCCTCGGTGATGTCGAACTCCACCTTCTGGTTCTCCTCAAGCGACTTGTAGCCGTTGCCAGCGATCGCGGAGAAGTGAGCGAAGACGTCAGCGGAGCCGTCGTCCGGGGCGATGAAGCCGAAGCCCTTTTCGTTGTTGAACCACTTGACGGTGCCGGTCGATGCCATGATGGCGTTCCTTACTTTCTTGCCAGTCGACATCTGCTGTCGACTGCCTTGCGATGCGGTATTCGCTACCGCCGATCCACCGACGGATGTCGTCAGATCGATGCGCCCCGCGGGCATTGGGCCGGCGGAACGGGTTCGGGGCCAGGCGGCCGGGGAAGGCCAGTGACCGATGGCGCTCGAGGTGCATGACACCGGAAGAACGATGGACTCCCGCCGAAGCGGTTGGTATCAATGTACCCTCTCCTGGCCACAAGGGAAGAGCCGAAGTCGCTGAACTGCCATGAATCTGGTGGACTAGGGGCGATGGCAGACAAGGAACAGCGCTTCCGGAGCGAACAGCTCGAGGAAGCCCTCGCGAAGCAGGACGTCGCCGCGGTGGCGTTCGCCCTCCGTAACGACATCGTGATCGTCCCCCGGCTCGTGACCGGCAAGAAGGACATGCAGGTCCGGGTGTTCGGTCGCGAGGGCTCCGACAAGCGCATCCTGCTGCTGTTCTCGTCGGCGGACGCCTACACGGCGATGGTGCCCGACGAGAAGATCCGGCAGGTCATGGTCTACGACGGACCACGGCTGGAGGAGTTCCTCGCCGCGCACCTCGAGTCGCTCGAGGGTGTGTTCTTCGACATCGCCGGACCGCACACGATGCAGGCCACCCCCGAGGACCTGCTCGCCGCACTCCGCGCCTGAGCGATTCACGCTGTGCGAGGTCGCACGGCGCGTCGCGATCGCGCACGCCGTCGGGACAGGTGGTCAGAAGGCGCGGTCGAGCTCCCGTTCGCGCTCGTTGTTCGCCAGTGAGAACGCGACGCGCAGGGCTTCTCGCAGGTGCTGTGCATCGGACCCGAGGACGGTCGTGAAACCGAGCCGGGCTGCTTCGCTCGCACGCTGCTTCGTGCCGGTCGTGGGACGGATCTCGCCGGCGAGGCTGATCTCGCCCACGGCCGCAAGGGTGTGCGGGTACGGCCGGTCACGGGCCGCGCTCGCCAGCGCCAGGGCGATCGCGAGGTCCGCGCCGGGTTCGGTGAGCTTCATGCCCCCGACCGTCGACACGTAGACGTCGGCGTCGGACAGCTTCAGGCCGGCACGACGCTCGAGCACCGCGAGCAGCATGGCCACGCGCGACGCGTCGACACCGTTCACGACCCGGCGCGGCTGTGGGGCCGAACTCGGCACGACGAGCGCCTGCACCTCGACCGGGAGCGCCCGACGCCCCTCGAGCGCGACGGTCACGCACGTGCCGGACACAGGAGCGCCGTTCTTCGACATGAACAGGCCGCTCGGGTCGGGGACCTCGTGGATGCCGTCGCCGGCCATGTCGAAGCAGCCGACCTCGTCCGTGGGGCCGAAGCGGTTCTTCAAGGCCCGGACGAACCGGAGCGCGGTCTGTCGGTCGCCCTCGAAGTGGCAGACGACGTCGACGAGGTGCTCGAGCAGGCGTGGGCCGGCGATCGTGCCGTCCTTCGTGACGTGCCCGACGATGAGGACGGGGAGCGCCCGGTCCTTCGCGACCCGGATCAGGGTCGAAGCCACCTCGCGCACCTGGGACGTGCCGCCTGCGATGCCGTCGATCGAACTCGACGAGATCGTCTGGACGGAGTCGGCGATGAGCAGGTCGGGGCGCACCTGGTCGATCTGGCCCAGGATGACGCCGAGGTCGACCTCGCTCGCCAGGAACAGGTCGTCGTGCATGGCCCCGGTCCGCTCGGCACGGAGGCGCACCTGGTCGACGGATTCCTCGGCGCTGACGTACAGGACGCGCTTGCCGGTCGCCGCTGCGCGCGAGGCGACCTCGAGCAGGAGGGTGGACTTGCCGACACCCGGTTCGCCGGAGAGCAGGACGGCGGCACCGGGGACGACGCCACCGCCGAGCACGCGGTCGAACTCGCCGATCCCCGTCTGCCAACGCTGGACCGTCGTCCCGCGGGACTCGGTGATGGGACGAGCGACGCGGTTGCCGGCGACGGCCACGGCGGCCGTGCCACGCGTGCTGGCCGTCGCCGCGGATGAGTCCTCGACGGTGCCCCAGGCCTGGCACTCGCCGCAGCGGCCGACCCACTTGATGCTGGTCCAGCCGCACTCCGTGCAGCGGTAGAGAGACTGAGGGCGGGCCATGCTCGTCAGGCTAGGCCGTGCCGCCGACATGGCCGGACCGGTCGTCCGGACTGTCGTCGCGGGCGCCCGGGATCGGGACGGAACCCGTCACGCGCTGCCGGAGTCGGTCGATCCGTCCCGGCCGGTCAGCGTGGTCGAGTGCCTCCGCGCCCTCGACGTCCTGCTCCGCCCGCGCCGTGGCCACTGCCCCGGCACCCGCCCCGAGGTCCTCTGCCTCGCGCGCGGAGAGGTAGTGGCGGATCGCGGCCACCACGTCGACCCGGGCGTCGACCGCGGGCTCGAACGCGCTCGCCCAGATCTCGTAGCCGCGGTCGTTCGGGTGGAACAGGTCGCCGTAGCTGTTGAAGAACGTCCGGCGGAGCCCGACCCGCTTCGTGATCGTGTGCAACGGTGCCACGGTCAACCCGAGTTCGTCGGCCACCCGGTGCACGATCTCGTTCGCCACCGCGACCTTGCGCTCCCGGTCCGGCACGAACATGCACGGCAGCTCGGCCACGATCGCGTGGGACGGCACCGCACCGTAGATCTCGCGGATGTTCCGCTCGAACTTGTCGGGGTGGAAGTCGGCGATGTCGTTCGCCCCGATCGACACCGTGCAGATGTCGGGCGCGTAGTTCCGGAGCTTCGGCAGCTGGTCCTTCCGAGCGCCCCAGGTCGTCGAGCCGGACACGCTGAGGTTCACGACGCGGACGGACGTGCGGGAACGGTGCCGGATCCGCCGAGCGAGCAGGCCGACGTACCCGCGGTGCGGTTCGGTCGCACCGACGCCCTGAGCCGCCGAGTCGCCGATCGCGAGGTACGTGATCTGCCCCTCGTGCTGCAGGCGCTCGCGCCACCAGTCGGCATGGACAGGGAGCATGTCCACGACGCGTCGGGCGGCGGCGCGTTGCCCGCGGACGCCCGCCCGTGCGCCGAAAGCGGCACCGCCCATGACGACCAGTCCGCCGACGATCGACGACAGCAGTGCGATCAGGGTCCGGGATCTCATGGGGTGGACGTTACGCGGCGATCTTCGGGACGTGACGAGTCCCTGCTGAGCTGTGGACGAGGGTTCGGAGCCAGCCACCTGTGGAGGGGGAGCGGGCCGGCGGTGGTGCGCCGCGCCTCCCGGATCGTGTAAACTCTTTCCCGGTACCGTGTCCGAGCGGCCGAAGGATCATGTCTCGAAAACATGTGTGGGGGCAACTCCACCGTGGGTTCAAATCCCACCGGTACCGCAGACGGGCCGTTTGTGTTTCTGACCTCAACGGTTTGCGAAACTTGGCCCAAAAGAAGAACCCCCGGCTTCGGCCGGGGGTTCTTCTTGTTCTCGGGGTGCTCTGGCGGGCGATCGCGGCTGTCAGGGGGCCGTCTTGGTGTTGTCCTGCCGTCAGGGGGCTGCGCGCTCGGGTTTTCGGGCACGCTGAAGCACCCCGGACGCTTGTGGAGCGTTTTTGGGCGCGATGGAGCGTCCGGGGTGCTGGTGGTGCTTGTTCAGTTCGGGGCGGCGCGCCGGTCTACGTCCGCTGCAGCGGTATGAGCTTCACGGGGTCGGGGTTGGCCTTGTACTTGGACCGGCCGAGCCGGTCGCGGCGACGCTGCAGGAGCTCGTGCTTCTGCTTGCGACGCTGGGGCGGACGACCTTCCCTGGTGCGCTTGTCGAGGATGTAGAGCTGGTGCTCGAACTCGATGATGCGTTTCATGTTCGTCGCGACCATGAGGAGCGCGAAGGCGAACTGCTGCGCGGCCATGCCACGCATGGGGCGGTGGGAGGACTTGTCGAGCTCGATGTCGTCCTTGACGGTGTCGTTGAGGCTCTCCATGGTGTTCCGGCCGACCCGGTAGGTCCGCCACCATTCCTTGCTGTGCCAGCGGAGCTTCTGCCGATTCTTGACGTTGTCGGAGGCCTTCACCGTGATGGTGCTCTGGCAGCAGACACGGTTCTCCTCCACAAGCTGTGGCATGTCTCGTTTGTAGATTTTGGGCCGGTCGGCTTCCTCGGGCGGCTTCGCTTTGGCGTGCAGTTCGCGCAACGGGCAGTCGACCGTCGGTGACGGTCCGAGAGCAGGGCATGCGAACCGCATCTTCGAACCGTCTCTCGCGCGGTCGTGCAGGTGCAGTTCGTAGTCTTCGCGCTGAGTGAGTTCCTTCCGGTGCTGCTCTTCGGCGATGGTTCCTTCGTCGAAGTTCTTCCCGGTCTCGAGCAGGTGCTTCGGAGTGCCGGCGCAGAAGAAACGGTCGTCAGCGAAGGGGGCACCGCCGACGCCGTTGCTGATGCCGAGCTGCGAGCCGTGCTTGCCGCCCTTGTAGTCCTTGACGACGTCGATGTTGCGGTCGGCGAGGGGCTGGTGGAACTGCTCGGTCGTGAGCTGGCTGTAACCACGGTCGAAGACGAGGCGGGTGATGTCGTACCCACGGTCGAGTAGTGAGTCGACGAGGGCGATGGTGTGCTCGCCGATTCGCTTGTTCGGCGTGCTGAGGCTCGCGGCTCGGATGAGTGGCGGCGGAGCGCCTTGCTTGTCCGCGTCGGGGTCTTCGTGGACGTCCATGATGATGTTCCCCATGAACACCATCTCCCAGTCGGAGGCTTTGATGGTGTCGCCTTCGGCTGCGGGGTCGCGGTTCTTCCGGCTCTTCTTCCGCGGGAAAAGGTCCGCTTCCAGTTCGAGGACCGGCTTGTCGACTTCCTTGCCGGTGTACTGGTTCTGCATCGGCAGTTCCTGCTTGGTGTACCGGTCGCGGGGCCAACGGGACTGCTGGCTGCCGGCTCGCATGGTGGTCTGGTCGACGGAGAGCGCGGTCCGCTTCCGACGCCACTTCCGGGGCTGCTGCATGAGCGTCATCTCGATGAGCGCGTTGGTGAACCACTCGCCGCGGGCACGCATCTTGTCGACGTGGTCCAGGTCAAGGTTCTTCTCCCATTCGGTCCGCTCGGCGTACGTCATCGACGCCCAGTGCTTGCGGTTCCACCCGTCGAACGTGTCGATGAGGCGGTGCAGGGCGCGGAACGCCAGGAAGTACCAGTCGCGGTACTTGCCGTCGTAGAGGTGGCTGATACCGAGTACTTCGCGTGCTTCTGGGGTGAGACGCGATTCGAGTACGCGGCCCATGTCGCGGACGCGGACGGTGGAGTTCTCGATGACGAGGATGAGCGCGATGGTGAGGATGACGGTGTCGTCGATGTGTGCTTTGCGTCCCCCGGGGGCGGCCCCGGAGGCGGCTCGGTCTTCGGCCCGCCATCCCTGGATGCGCGGCACGACCTTCGACATGTGCACCCGGCTGAGCCACGTCAGGACCAAGTCCGAGTCGATGAGGGACTGCGCGCCGGCGCCGGCTTTCACTTCCCGGTCGGTGACCGAGTCGCCAGCGGGCACCCGTTGCGGGGGCAGGTTCGCCGCGACCTGCGTGTCCCACACGTTGCCTTGGGTTGGGACGTTGTGCGAAGCGCCGCCTCGTACTCGCTGATGTCGTCGAAGGACATCGCGTCGACGTAGCGCTTCAACGAACTGAGACCGCCTCCGGAGACAGCCAGCACGACCGCGAGGGGGAACCGGCTGATGACCTCCATCAGCCACGAGTCGCGGAGCCGCTGAAGATTCGGTGCTGGATGGCCTCCGGCGTAGACAGTCGTGAAAGCAGAGGGTCGGCCTTTGCCGGTGTTCGTCGGGTATAGCAACAGTTCATTGCCGGAGAACGTGTGCAGGTACTCGTCGAGGTAGTGCACCCAATCCGCCCGGACAGGAACGGTGCGTCGGCCGAGCCCATTGACGACGCGGACGGAGATACCGTCCGCTGACTGGAGGACGTCCGCTCCGCGAAGGTTGAGGAGCTCACCGGTGGTCAGGCCGGCGCCCCCAGCGAAGGCGAGGGCGACGTGCGCTGCGCGCTGCTTCTGAACGTTCCGGACGGTACGTGCCCAGGATTCCAGCTCCGCGAGCTCCCGACGCGAATAGGGAAAGAGCTCAACCGTGGGACGGCCGCCGACGCCGCCGCGATGCCGTTCGACCCCGGCAACGGCATTCGCGACACGGTAGAGCCGGGAACGCAAAGACGCGCGGGTGCTTTCTGCGCCGCTCCAGCTCCGGATGAAGCGGTTCATCATCGACGGGTAGAACAGGTCGTCGTTGTCGAGCGGGGCGTGCTGTTCGTTCGTCGCCCACAGCACATATTGGGTGACGGTGCCGACGAGTTCGATGGCGATGCGAGCATCGGTGGGGCCGTACGAGACGACCGCGTCGATGACGAACTGCCGCACGGCCATCCAATCCGCGGGCGTCACGTGCACCGGGCGATAGCGCATCAGAGCCTCCCGCACCCGCGTGTCCTGCTCGTTTCTTAGAGCAGAGTGTGCTACGGAATGCGGCGCTGCGGAAGAGTGGATGTTGCGGTGCTTGGGAGCGGCGGTCATGCCTGTCGTATGCGCGGTACCGGTCGTCGGCTGGGATCGGAACCATAAAATCCCAGATCAGGGATCATTTATGGGCATGTCATCCCGGGCGTGTCGAGGAGTGTCTGATGTCGTTCGGAAGCCAGGCCAAACCAGGCCTCGACGCGACATCGCGTTCCGCTCCGCGAGGGCGAATCAGAACGGCGATGCACACCGCTACTCCTCGACGAAGGGCAGAACGCGGTCCAGCGCTTCCGCAGAGTGTAATCCAGCGATGCGAAGGAGCCGTTTCAGGGGGGTGCCGGCCTCGAGGTGATGCGCGAGCCACGTCGCGCGCATCCGTCGGGCACGGAGTTGCACAATCGGCCCGTTTCGGGAGACGAAGTCCGTGATCAGGTTGACGTTCTCACCGTGCTGCTCGGCGCGGAACATCCACCCTCCGGAGTCGAGGAAGGCGGTTCTCTCTCGGACGCGCGGCATCCACTCCGAGAAGACCGGTACTGTCCGGGCCTGACCTCCATGAATGGTGACGCTGTCGTCGTCGATGTCAGGCGTCCGCGCTGCGATGATCTCCGCGCCGGTGAGTCCTGCCCCGAGTCCGAGCGCGAGGAGCGCTCCGGCAGAGGTGCGCCGCTCCATGGTTCGTTGCTGCCACGCCCATGCGTCGAGCACTGCGAGCTCTGCTGGGGTGTACGGCCGTGATGCTTCAGCTTTCCCGAGTGCTTTGAACTTCCCGACAGCATCATCGCCGAGGAGCGCCTCGGAGACGCGACGCAGGCGCGCGCGGATGGTGTTCCGACTCGCACGGTTGTAGGTGGCCAGGTGGTGGTTGATGAAGCGGCCGATGTGGATCGGGTCGAAGACAGCGTCGTCCTCTAAAGGGACGTAGGACGTATCGGAGAAGAGCACCAGTCGGGTCACCGCCGGGTAGAGCTCCCGTGCGGAGTAGATGACGACCGGTTCGGCACGCGTGACGACGCTACGGACGTACTCCTCGATTGCCGCCCACTGCTCGGCGGGCAGCTGCGGTCGGTACGGGCGCGGGGAGTCGTCTACCAAGGCCGTCGGCCCGCCGCTCGCAACGGAACGTCCTCGTGTGGGGCGGTGTGGCGCCTTCCGGTGTCGGCGCCCAATACGCTGGGGGCATGGGACGTCCGATGCGGCAATCGCCGGTGGAACTCGCCGGCGAGCCTTGGCCGGAAGTCCCCGCAAGCGACCCGCTCGCCGAGGTCGCGCGGCAGTTCGTCGTCAACGTCCGCGCGGCGATGAACGGCCGGAGCGTTCGGTCTGTGGCAGCCGAGGTCGGCATGGGCAACGTGACTTTGCTGACGGTGCTCGCGGGGAAGGCCTGGCCCGACCTGGCGACTATCGCGCGGCTGGAAGCAGGTCTCGATGCTGCATTGTGGCCCGGACGTGAGCGTCATTAGAGCCCCCACACGACGGTGAGGAACGCGCCGTTCACCCGGCGGATTTCTTCCGTTGTACCGCCCAGTGCTTCGGGTAGCGACCAACGGGCTGCGGTGGTCGCGGCGAGGATCTGCATCGGCGACCACGTGGCGAGGTCGTTCGGTTCCATCCGTGCCACGGGCTGTATCGATTCCCGCCTTCGGGAAGCGTCGCGGAGACGGTCTTGAGCGAGCTCCTCGAGCAGTCGAGCGAGAGCGCCTCGCTCTGCGAGGTCGCCGAAGAAGTCTGACACGGACTCCCACGTTCTGAGGTCGACCACCCGGAACGCTGACGCACCCGAACCGCGACCGCTGATGGTCAAGCGTCCGGCGTGCTCCCTTGCCCAGACCGTTACGCCAGAGGGGATGACTACGTTCGTCGGCCAGGAGACCCCAGCTGCCGAGTTCGCGTCCAGCGGGTTCGGGCGGGGCCCCCGATTGCTCATAAGAACGAGCATAGCGGTCTGCGGATGGCCGGACCACTTCCAGCCGGCCATGGTGCTGCCTCTCAGAGTTGAAGCCCGCCTGCAAAGCTGTGGATGACAGGCGCAGGGGAGGTCCGGTCAGTCGTCTATGTCGTCGTCGAACGAGTCGTCCATGTGGCCGTACCTTTGGAAGGTCGCGCGCGTCGAGCGTGTCCCATCAAGGCAAGGTGCGAATGTCTGTTCGAAAGCTAGTCAGAAGGTTGATGCTCGGTGCCAGCCTCGCCGCTGTAGCGACGTCTATCCTGTCCGGTTGCTGTAGAGAACTTCCGGACCACCATCGTCGTCGTTCGAGGTAGCCGCTCGCGGGCGAGTTTGGCTCCAGGTTGTTTCGTCCCGTCCCGATGCGCCTGCACCTGTTCGTGCCGCGCCGTCGTTCCACGTCGCCGTCGGCTGGATTTGGCGTGATCAGAGGTGACGCGCCCTGCACCGGGCAAGGCCGCCTCACCTGCCTTGTTCGCATCGCGATTCCGCTCAGCGTTAGCGGCATCGGGCAGTTTCGCGCATCGGAGCCGCAGGTCTATCGATCTTTTGCGAGATTCGTGGGCTGGCGCGCGACGACGAACAGTGAGGCCGCAGCTCCGATGGCTGTCCAAGCGCACCCGCCGGCCAGCATCTCGAGGGCGACGGCACCTGGCGAGTGAACGACCATCATCACCACTGCGGTGAAGGCTACGCCAGTGAGTGCGTACAACCCACCGGGTACGGCGCACAGAAGCGTGAAGATCGTCGCGAGCGATCTCCGGGAGGTCCCACTCAGCCTGTAGGCCGCCCAGGCCGAACCCTGGGTTGCGATCAGCGCTGCGGAGATGAGGCCGCCGATGGCGCCGAGTACTACTGGTAGGAATTGATCTTGCCGTGCTTTGAACCCGCTTACCGGGTCGAACGTCGGGACGCTCGCGGGCTGCGCGATGACCGGTCCGCCGACGGCGTCGAGCTCTGCGACCACGACGGCTGCTGCGCGAGTCGCGTTCCGCAACGGATTGATGATGACGAAGCACGTCGACGCGGACTGCGTGCGGACGCTCAAAGGAAGGACGATCGCGGAGTTCGTTCCGATGGCATCTGGCTGCGGGGCCCCTCGAACGCTTGTCAGTGCGTTTCCTGCTCCGGGGATCGTGAGCCGCGAGGGCGCGCCCCCTTTCGTGAGTGCGGACCCGACGACGGCGTCGGCGGACTGCAGCTGGGGAAGCAGGGAGGCACTCGCACCGATCACGGGCACTGTCCTACCGAATTGGGGGACGTAGGCGTCGCGGAGTGGCAGGGCGAGACCCGCTGCATCAATGTCTGGGGACGATGCGAGCGCCTCGCAGGAGTGTCTGCTGATCTGTACTTTGTCGCGTTGATTCGCGGCGCGGACGGTCAGGACGTTGGCGCCGGCGCGGTCGGCGACGACGAGTTGATGGTCGAGGTTGACCGAGGCGTCCAGCGCGAGGACACCGCCGGTGATGCCGGCGAGCACCGCGACGAGGGGCAGGACGTAGAAGATCGAACGGGCGTCGATCAGTGTTTTCCAGGCTTCGCGCGCGAGGGCGGAGAAGGTCCAGAAGTCGCGGCGGAGTCTCATGCGCGTCGCAGGTCGAGTACGCGGCTGGCGCTTTCGATCAGGATCGGATCGTGCGTGGCGACGATGACGATCCCCGTTGGTCTGAGGGCAGCGAGGAGATCGGCGAGCGCGTGGGTGTTCTTTGCGTCGAGGCTCGCGGAGGGTTCGTCGGCGAGGATGATGGGGCGATTCGTAGAGAGTGCTCGTGCGAAGGCCAGCCTTTGCAGTTCGCCGCCGGAAAGGGTTCGTGCTCGCTGATGGGCGACGGATGACAACCCCACACGGTGGAGCGCGTCGCGTGCGAGCTGTGCCGCAGTGGAGGGGTCGCTGCCTTCGGCGAGTGGGCCGATCATCACGTTGTCCATCGCCGACCGCGGTCCCAACGCGTTCGAACCCTGGGGGACCCACGCCACATTCGTCGGATCCGGAGGCTCAGTGCTGCTGCCAGTGGCGATCTCGAGCGTGCCGGTCGACAATTCCAGCTCTCCGGCGATGCAGGCGAGAAGACTTGACTTGCCAGACCCTGAGGGGCCGACGATCGCCGATACTTCTCCGGAAACGAATTGCGCATGGATGCCGTGGAATACGGTCCGCTCAGCGAAACGCAGCGACCCATCGGTGACCTTCACGTACATTTCGCGTGTTCCGCGGACGTGAGCGCATCGGGGTTCCGTGCGACATCCTTACCGGAGAGGTCGCTCGACACGGCCGTGCTGCCGAGCTCTCCGTCTACGGTCCCGGGATCCTGGACCTCGACCGCCTCAACTGTGGCCCCTTGCTTCTCGAACACGCAGAATCCACCGCTCCGCGCCACGTAGAGCGCGGTGGACGGGACCACGCCCACTCTGCGTGGATCTGCGAGGGATGCAATCACGCCGTTGAAGACAGTGCTTCCGTCCTGCGCCTGCGAGGAGATCTCGTTCGCGTCGGCGGCGGCCCGCAGCTCGGCGGTGAGGGCCGCCACCTCGTCACCGGTCATTTCGAGACTCTTCACCGTGCTGTGGTGACTCCCAGCGCTGAACTCGAGCGGGCCCGCACTGAACGTCGGGGTCACCGCCTGGTCGTCGGCGGTCGTGACCGCGACCGCGTCACCTTCGGCCGATGTGGTGAGCAACGTGGCTCCGTCCGCGACCGATGAGCCCACGCCTGCGCGGATCTCGGTCACGGTGGTACTCGTGGTCGGCGCCCAGGCGACGAGCGTCAATGTGAAGGCGCCATCGATGGGAGCGCCTGCGGCTTTCTGGAGAAGCTTCACGGCAGCCACCTGGGGTGCGCCGTAGATTGAAGATTCCGCTGCGGCCGCGGACAGATACCCCAGCTGGTGGAGAATCCCGGAGAGCTGGACGACGTCGGCTCCGGTGTCACCCAGGGTGAGGGGGCGGTACAGGGGAGCATCGGCGACGTAGCTGATCACGGTAAGGCCGTTGACCGTCATCATCGGAGTGCCCGTCGCAAGCTTCTGACCGACATCGACTTTCACCGCGGTCACCACGCCGTTCACGGCGCCGTGCACTTCCTCCGGAGTCCGCGGCGTCACCTTCACGTTGACGCTGGTGCGTTCTGCGTCTTCACGCGACCCGACGCGGACGAACCCGGCACCGGCTCGCTCGACGTCTCGTGCCTGGACGATCGGCGCGACGTAGATTGCTCCGACGGCAATCAGAGCCGCAGCCAACCAGATGCCGACGAGTGGGAAGACGTAGGGAACGATCCACGAACGTCTGCTTGAGTCGGGGCGAACGGATTCGCTGCGCCGAGTCACGGCATGTACCGGTCGCGGCAAGCATCGCGATCGATACCGTTGGATTCGAGCTGCTCGATCATCTTCCGCTCGGTCTTCGCCGGCTTCACATTGTGCGCTTCGAGGCATTCACGGAACGCGTTGGCCTGGGGGGACGTGTCCTCACGAGAGATCTGCCAGATCGTGTCAATCTGCGCGAATTCGGCGTCGTAACACTTCGCGTCCACGCCCGACTGCACCGCCCCATCGGGCACCTGCCCCGAGATGACTTGGTTCGTCTCATCGGTCTTGGTCACCGTGTACCCGGCATCGGCCTCGCATGCCACATAACGATTCCATCCGGCGAGGTACTCGTCGTAGGTGACCTTTTTGTCAGCGAGTGCGGCCTTCTGATCGGCCGACATCTTCGCTGCGGGAGCCGGTGACGCCATCACCGGTGTGCGATCTGCGCCGGAGGTGCCGGTGCTGCACCCGGCGAGCGTGGCGATGAGCGTGACCCCGAGCGCGGCTGCCGCAAGGAGACCGCTTCGTCTACTTCCCATGCACGCAAGCTAGCACGACTGAGGGGCAGTCACTTTGTCCCCCGTAATGCCGACTGGACCTGCGACGGAAGTCAAGATTAACTCAGGTCGCAATTCAGCGCACTCAAGGGGGATACAAATGAAATCGACGATGATCAAGGTCGCAGTTGGTGCCGCGCTCGCTGGGGGAATGGCGCTGACGGCTGCTGCTCCGGCCAGCGCGCTCACAACGTTCTTCACCTGCTATCAGACGCCAAGCGGTTACGACGGGTATAAGGCGATCACGAGTAAGGCGTCGGGGGAGACCCTGAACGTCAAGGGGGGCTGCGGTGCGGTGTCCGTCCGCGTGCACTACACCGTGCCGACGACTGGGTATACGACGTGGTCGACGTGGAAGCAGGATTCGACGGATGCTTTCATCAAGCCGGGTTACAACACGGACGACCAGTCGCAGCACAAAGCGGCAGACTTCCCGTCGGTGCATAGCTTCAAGGACTAGTCCGTTCGCGAGCACCGTCGCGGCGTCGAACCACGTCGACCAGTTCCGCGAGGAGCGATCGCCACGCATGACGCCATCGACCAGGTGACCGGATCGCGACGACCACCACGAGGTCGACGAAGAGGATCCGACGACGGCTGACTCGCTGTACGGCTTCGTCGAGCGGCTCGAACAGATTGCGCAGATGGTGTCCGCAGCGAACCGTGCTCCGAGCACCCCGGTCGCAGCAGCGGTGACCCGCGCCGCCTCGGACGGTTCGGAGCACTGTGAGTCTCCGTCTGCGACTCAATGGGCTCCGAAGGATAGCGATGCCCCCATCCGGGTGATGGGGGCATCACTGTGTCGCACCGGAGAACGCGGCCCGAAGATCGAGCAGCGAGAACCCGGATCCCCAGAGCGCTCTCGAGAGCGTGCAGCCGACGGGAGACCGTCGACTGGTCCACTCCGAGCATCGTCGCCGCGACAGCGACACGTCCGTTCTCCGCAAGCGCCGCCCCTCGAGTGGGGTGTTGAACGGCGCTCGGTGTCCGTGTCGGGATGACGGTTGCTCGCTGTAGCGCTGTCCTCCTAGATGCTGACTGCGCTGCTCTCGGCGCTGCGCCAGGATCAGTCACATCGGAGCCTCGGCGACCGTTGGGGTGACAGTCCTTTGGGGGGGAATGTGCGAACTACTTTGACGCGCGCAAGTCGTGGCGCATCTATCGGATTCGCGGCCATCGCCGTCATAGCTGGCGTGCTTGGAGCTGCAAGTGCTGCATCGGCAGCGAGCATCGCGGTGACCCCGAACGGCTCTGCCGTGTCTGGGACGCAGCGACTCGTCGGCGCCAGTTGGGGTAACACCGGGCCGTACAAGGTCGACTACAGGTGCGGTGCTCAGAACTGCAGCAACTTCGTGAAGTCGTCGACGACCGAAGTGAGTCACTTCACGTACATCTCGTACGCGACGTGTACGGGGGCGACCACGAACTCAACCGTCACGATCTGGGAGCGGGCCGGCGCCGGCGCGTCCGCGAGCGGCAAGACGACCACGACATGGTCCAAGTCCTCGAGCGGGGTGTGCTGATGTCGTTTCGAATCTCGAAGACGCGCTCGGTTGCGATGTCGGCGTTGATCGCGGGAACCGCTCTCCTTGTCGGCGTGCTGGCAGTCGAGCCGGCAGCCGCAGTCCCCTCGCTCAGCATGGATGGGAACGCGACTCTTCCCAAGGGTGGCAGCAGGTATGTCGGAGCGACCTGGGGTGATCAAGGCCCGTACAAGGTGAACTTTTACAGCAACGTTCCGGGCGGGCCGAGCTGGACGACAGGTTCCACGACGACGACCAACCATTTCCTGAAGGTCGCCTACTCGGCTTGCACCACCGGCAACTTCGCCGCGACGCACACCATCTCGGTGTGGATGAAGGCTGGTGCGGGGGCTCGAGTGAGTGGCTCGTCGACGACCACGTGGACTGGTAACGCCTGTTGAACAGTGTCCCTTCGTCCGCGATCGCCAGATGGGCGCGCTCGCGTGCCGACGTTGCAGTCGCAGCGGCTGTCTGTCTGGCGATCGTCGGCGCGCATCTCGCCGATGCTCAGGTGACGGCCACTCTGAACACCACCCTGAATAACAATTGGCGTGGGTCCTACGACATCCTGGTTACCGCTAAGGGGCAAGATTTCGGCTCATCCGCGACTCGTGGGCTCGTGGATACAAACTTTGTTTCAACTGCGGGCGAGGGTGGAATCACACTTCAGCAGCTGCGGCGTATACGCGAGGTGGATGACGTTCAGGTGGCTGCACCGATCGGCTTCGTTGGCTCCATCCAAGACGTCGCCCTCTCTCCCTCGTTGACGCTGATGGATGATCCAGCAGCAGGAGTCTCCGATATACCCGCCGGCGGTGAAACCTTGCGGTTGACCTCCACGCTCGTGCAGCACACGGAGCAGGGGGACCGTGCAGTATCGGAAGCAGCAGGCGTCGTGCAACTTGCGCATCGCAGCGAAATTGAGGCCACGTCGACGCCCTCGGGAGGAATCGGGTATCCGAACGGGTTCGTCCCTCAATTCGGGTCGTTGTACTACTCCGTGCCGTTGGGGCAGCTCCCTTCGTTCGCTGCGCCGGTGCTCGCCGTGGACCCGACTGCCGAGAGGAAGCTTGACGGCGGGAAGTCGAGCGCTTGGCTTGACGCCCTCCAATCCTTGCCCTCGGGACGAACGGAAGCGCAGGCAAGCGACTGGGCGAGCCGAGTTGACGAAGGCAAGTACCTTGTTCAGCAGACAGCGCTGCAGGAAGCCGCCTCATCGTCGACCCCGAAAAAGATCGTTCCGATGGTCGTCAACACCGCGAGCTCCTCAAAGCTGACATTGAAAGTGAAGATCGAGAAACTCGCCGGCCGGGTCGCTGGCAAGACACCGTCCCCGGCGGAGCTGCGGCAGCTGCTCAGCGATGGCTCCTTCACGCCCGATCAGGCGTTGACACGAGACGTGTCTGCCCTCACGACACCCTTCTCTACCCCTGACCTCAACGTCATGCTCCCGGGGAGCAAACTGCCGGACGGGGAAGACAGTGGAAGCTTCTACACAACGCCGCCCGACATCACCCCAGCTCTCCCAGGTCGCCCGCACTATCGACAAACCGGTACGGCATCCGCGCACGAGTACACCGTGACCCCCGAAGGAGTCGTGGCTGCTGACGGCTCATCAGCAACGGATGACAAGTCTGAAACGACCGGACAGCGTGAAGGTGTCGGCGACGTGCAGTCCTACCGAAAGGCGCGTTCCGTACGATCGGCATCAGCGGGGAGTGAGCTCCTTGCGCCGATTGGCGAGTTCAAATCCTCTGATCTGCAGGCGAAGGATTCGGCATCGGCGTCATACGTTCCGTCGGGGATTCTTGACAGCACGGGAACCCAAAGGCGGCAGGACGGCAGCCAAGTGACGCCGAACCTCTCCGGCCTCGACTTCATCACGAGCCCTCCGGGAGCCTTCACCGACCTTGCTGGTGCGCGGACTCTTCGGGGGGAGGCGCCCATCGATGCGATTCGCGTGCGCGTCGCTAATGTCGGAGAATATTCAGATGCTGCCCAACAGAAGGTCGCAGCGGTCGCGAGCCGCATCGCCCGGCTCGGCCTCAGCGCTCGGGTCGTGGCGGGGTCTTCATTGCAGCAGGTCGGGGTGTACGTACCCGACTACGACGTCGCACGCAGCCCGGCTCACCCAAAGGACCTCGGCTGGGTCGAACAAAGCTGGACGACCCTCGGAGCGTCGGTCGCTGTCGGCGGCGCGGTAGAACGGCTTCAGAGCGGCCTGCTCTGGCTCGTCGGAGGCGCGCTCGTCGTAGGAGTCATGTCGACCTCACTTGTCACCGGACGGCGCAGACGCGCCGAAGTGGCAGTGCTCAACGACATCGGATGGAGAAGAGCTCGCATCCGACGAAGGCTAACTCTGCAATTTCTACCTTCACTTGTCCTCGTGACGGTTGTCGCCGGCGTCAGCACTTGGATATCACAGACGGGCGCTCAGAGCGGCGCCTTCAGTTTCCTTGTCGTTGTCACGATGATCATCGGACTGGCAGTCAGCGTCCGAACAAGCCTGGCCTCACCAAAGGGTCGAAGCATCGTGCGAGGCGGATCCCGAGTCCTGACCTCCGCCACCGGTCTGCTCGGGAGGCAACTCCTCTCAGCGCCAGGTGCTGCGGCCGCACAGATCGTCGGCATCGGGTCCACCGGACTGGTTGTCGGACTCGCCAGCGCGGCGATGGTGTCCGCGCGTTCATCCGCTGGCCAGACACGCCTTGCCAACGTCGTGTTTTCCGCGGTCGGGGTCTCAACTGCGTTGCTGGCAGTTGCAGGAGTCCTCGCAGCGGTGGTCCTGGCGCTTCTCGGCCGAAAGGCGGCGCTCGAGCGTCGCCGCAGGGACGAGCGACTGATGCGTTCGCTCGGGTTCCGCGAGGCGCTACTGCGGTCGCTAGCTATTCGTGAACAGGCAGTTCTCCTCGCCGTTGGTGCAGCGATCGCTGCGCTCGCTGGGACTGCTGTCGCCATCTGGACTGACGCGCCTTGGTGGATCGCGCCAGTCGCGGGGGCAGCATCGTGCCTCCTTCTGCTACCCGTCGCCACCCGACCCGCAAGGAACGGTCATGAGTGAATGCCCCATCGAACTCGAGAGCATTACCGTCAGCTTCCCCGCCAGCGACGGCGAGCAGCCGCTCACGATCATTGACGACCTCTCGTTTGAGCTCCGCAGCGGATCGTCGATTTGTCTCGCGGGGCGCAGCGGGTCAGGTAAAACCAGTATCCTTCGCGTTGCGGCGGCTATCGCTAACCCAACGCGCGGAACAGTCCGGTGGTGGGGTGACGACGTGGCAACTCTCGACGAGAACACCATCCGGGACCTCCGCCGCACAAGAATCGGTTACGTCGACCAAAGCTCAACACTGGTCGACGAACTGACCGTGCTTGAGAATGTTTTGCTTCCCGTCCTTCCCGACGGCGCCTCGGCGGTGCGAGACGCTACCGAGCGCGCGTCCGGCCTGCTTGATGCGCTCGGCCTCTCGGCCCGAGCAGACCGCCGGTCCAATCTTCTCTCCGGAGGAGAGCGGCAGCGCGCCGCACTGTCACGAGCGCTCCTCCTCGACCCTGCGGTGCTTATCGTCGATGAGCCGACTGCGAGCCTGGATCGCCGCTGGGCAGACGAAGTTATCGGAGTGCTCGACGAGTACAAGCGGACAGGGGGTAGCGTGCTCGTCGCAAGTCACGATTCGGCCGTCGTCGCAGCTGCCGGTGAAGTCGTCCACATCGAGCAGGAACCAGTGGTCGCTAGGTCTTGACAGCGGGGAGCTGTACTCGAGTCGGAGCGTCCAATGACAACCTCAACATCCGCAGGCTCCCGGCAATCGGAATCCTCATCGTCTGGGCCGGCGTTGTGCTCGCGGTGACCATCGCCTCGCTGGTCAATTAGGCTTCGGAGCCCGTGCCGACGAGATATTCAATGCCCGTTCCTACGATGAGGACTTCGCAGATGACCGACGCCGACACCACGCCGACGCTGACCGAGGTCGTCGTCGCTGAGTACATCGGGACGCTCACCGCGACGGGCACGGTGCGCTCAAGCGAGCACGGTCTCGACGCAGACGACTACCGCTTCGACCGGTGGGAGTTCGAGTTCACGACGTATTCCGACCACCCGGATGCGGGAGAAGACCAGCAGGTTCTGCTCGGCACGGCCTCGGTGTTCGTCATCCGCGGCGTGAACTCCGCGGATGACGTTGCGAGCGCACTCGATGAGCTGTCCGAGGAAGCGCTGGAGATAGCGCTCGGTTTGCGGCGCGGCAAGGTTCGTTTCGACGACCTCCTCGAATCGTCGTTCGAACAAACACTCCATGACGACGTCCTTGTGGTCGACGAGATACGCGTCGAGCAGCCGTACCGAAAGCTGCCGCTCCTGCGTGACTTCGTCGACGCTGTTCTCGCCGGCCCAGCGGGGCGTCGCGCCGTGTACGTCATTGGCGACCCGACCACGTGGGAAGTGTCGGGCGACGCGGGGGCCACCGCAGCAGCGATCAGCGATGCCGGGTTCGTCCGCTGGGCTGATACGGCACTGTTCATCCGCGAAGGAACTGATGTTGCGCCAATCCCATCCGAAGTCTCGCTCGAACCGGAGCCAACGCCTGGTGCTGCGTTGAAAGTGGAGTTCGGCACCCTCGTCCTCGGGGCCGCAGCGCGTCCTCGCATCGACGTTCCGTTCCCCGTCCCTCCGGAGATGACAGAAGATGTGGCGATAGGGCGGCCAGCCGGTGAGATCTTCGTCGAAGACGAAGGGCACAGCCTCGCGATTCTCGTACCCGATGACGAGGATGATGCTGAAGAAGGCGACCAACTCGTCTACGAGATCACCTTCGAACCCGACGGCCAGATCGTCCTTGAGGACGACGTCGACGACGACCTCCACCGTTGGCTTCTCGACGTCGCCGAGCGGCACCGCACGTACATGCCCCGCATGCTCGCCGCTGTCGACGAGACGGTCGAGCAGATACTCGAAGGACTGCAACCGTCGACCAGCGGAGGAGCGGCCACGGTTCCTGTCCTTGACCTCCGCATGGCAAGGCCGGGCTGGATCCGTGGCACCGACATCGAGTTCACTGTCGATGACACCGCGCCGGACGGAGAAGCAAGCTTCATCGCCTTCGAGAACTGCCTCGACGGAACACAAGTACGCATAGGTGCCGTCCGCTCGCGGACCCGGGGCTCCGTCGAAGCCACCATCGACCAGGCAGCGCCCGTAACCGACCACGAGGCCGACGACGCGCTGAACTTCTTGGCTGACACTGGCGTCCGGGCGCTCCTCGCTGGCACCCTCTCCAATAACCTCCGCGAGGCAGCGAAACACGCCGTCCTCGGACTACCAGCGGAAGACTTCGGACCGTCCCAAACGGTGGCAAGACATATTCGGGCCAACAGAGAGCTGACGCCAGCGAGGCTGACAGCGGATGCGGAAGTTTCAAGACAGAGAGCACACGGCGATGCTGAAGCGCCGTCCTACTCGAGCCGAACCACCGGTACGACCCGCGTCCCGAACTCGTCTTGGCCAGCCGGCGGAACAGATTGACGCGCATGGATAGGCGAGGGGCTTCGCTGCGGCGCGCTTGCTGTAGCGGTCAGGGCTTCGGTCGCTTTGCTCGTTCAGCGGCGTCGTATGGAGCAAGAGACCGCCCTTCGCGTTGCTGATCCATCCAGGGAAGTCGCTGTAACCGGCGGACGTGGAACGCGAGCGTACCTTCGAGGAAGAGCACGATGCCGGCTCCGTAAGCGACCCAGGTTCCAACGGCCAGCGCGCTGGAGACGATCGAGGCGCTGAGGCATGGCCCCCGGCGGTTCTGTTCCAAGATCGTGAGCGAGCACGAACAGGCGGGCCTCTTCCGAGCGGTTTGCACCAACGACGAGACCCGCGGACTCCCGCGGATGCCCTAGTTGCGACCTTCGGCGCTGAGCTGCACGGTTCTGATCACGGTGTCGTGCACGAGCGAGCCGCGTTTACTGCGATGAACTTGCTCGCCGGTGAGCCCAGGGGAGGACAGCGGTGAGCACTATCGCGATGAGGACGTCGACGGTGATGACCAGCGGGCCGTTAGGTGTCCATGCAAGGTTCAAGAACACGACCGCGACAAATTCGACGACGATCGCCACCGCCATGACCGTCCTGCGCAGTGTTGGACCGGCGGCGAGACTCGAAGCCCCAAGGATCCATGCGACCGCGGACACCGTTACGGTGAGGGGCAACGCGACGAAGATCCCGAGGCCGAGCCATGAGCCGAGTCCACTGCCGATGGAAGCAGACCAGCCGACGGCGACGATGACCCACCCGACGATGAAGAGTGCTACGACTTGGGCTACCCGGGTTGCCCCCCACAGTGCGAAGCGAACGGGCGCGCTGAAACGCGGCGCTCCCGTGGCAGCGCGCCGCGCTTCAACGGGCTGATCGCTCAATTGATCCAGTACCACTTCGGGATGTGGGGCGAGCCGCCGTGGTTTACCGTGTACCGGTTGAGGAACAGCGCCCACGTCGACTTGGCACCGGTCAGGTATGCACTCCGAGGGATGCCTCCCGGGGTGCTGTTCACGATGGTGCCATTTACATAGAACCGCATGGTTTCGCCGGGGTCGCGGATAACATCAGACGGTGTGCCGACGAAGTCAAAACTGATCAGGGATCCTTCGCCGTCGATGTGACCCTTCGCTGCGTTGAAGTAGAACCCGAAGTCACCACCGGGGTACAACGGGTTACCGGTACCGATGTACTGCTCCTGCCCGAAGATGCAGGTGAAGGGCGCGGAGATCGGGAAGCCGACGGCTGGGCGGACGATCAGTGGAAGCTTCTGGCCCGGCTTTGGGAACGCCTTTGGTGCGCCTTCAACGGGGAAAGTGCAGTTGAAGCAGCTGTGGAGGTCATCGTGGACGCTCTTCGGTGAACCAACCTGCACAACTGCGGTCCACGTGTACGACCAGGCGGGGTCAGCAACGACAGGGAACGTCGCATCAGCGGGCACGTCGACGTCCTGGATCAACGTCGTGCCCTCCCACCGATAGGAAGTGGCGAGGGAGCGGCCGGCAGCATCGAGAGCCCAGGGGGCAAGGAGCGAACCAATGACGTCAGCGCCACGCTTGAGCAGCCACTGACCGTTCGGGCGCTGCTCCGGCACCACACCATCAGGAAGATCGAACGTAGTGCGGCTCTCGTAGGAATCCTGCGGCTCTTGGTAGGCCGTCAGGATTCGCGCCCCAGTGTCGGTTTCGCTGATGTAGCGGGCGACACTGGAGGACGAGGTGGCGAATGCGATGGTGCCGTCATCGTGACTGATCTGACGCGTCGCGCCATCTAGCCGGAACGCGACACTCTGCGCAGCACCTTCGTCGTCCGGAGCTGATGTGACTGCGACCTTCGGCGCCGCAGCGATCGCGCTGCGCGCTGACAGAGTCTGCGAAGCGGCACCAATCGTGATCGTGGTATCCGGGCGGTCATGCCCGATCGCATCTGGCGCGACGGCAGCGAGAGTCGCTGCGGCGTCCGAGACCGATGGTGCTGCCGCGGCAGCAACGGCCGTCCCGCCGGCTACGAAAATAGAAGCACAAGCCAGTGCGGTTGTCAGGCCGAGGCTTACCCCGTATGTGATCTTCATCGTTCCCCCATGTGACGCTGCCCCATTGAACAGCGAGAAGACAACCATGACACGGCACCGACACGACCGCAGTCATCCTTTCGGAGGACGTTCGTTGGCCAATCGACTGCACCGCGTCGAGCGCGCCGAGTTAACCCATTCTGGCGATCCATGCCGACGAAGCCGAGGAGGGCCGGGAAGTACGCCGCTAGTGCCGCGTCACGCGGATCGCGTTGTTGTACTTCGTCGCGGTCAGCTCTCCGCCGACCTTGCCACGATTGTCTTCGTGGCCTGCACGATGTAGCGGACCGCCTAAGAGAACATTCTGCGGGGCCAGGCACGTCAGGCGGAACGCAGAACACTGCGGCTCACAGCAGTCCCGAGTACATGATTTCGGCTGTCAGCCGGGCAGGTTCCATCTGAGGTCGTATCCGGTGTCGGCCAGGAACTGCAGACGATCTCGAACTTCTTGCAGCGATGCCGCGTCGTCGTCGTTGCGGAGGTCGGCTCGAAGGAGCGTGTTGGCGGTGATGATGTCGTCCGTGCGATCCGTGCGATCCGTGTAGCCGGCCGCTTGCGCGGTGAGGAAGATGGTGGGGTCGGCGGGGCGGATGAGTTCGGTGCCGGAGTATCCGACGGTGTCGGGTTCGAACCCGAGCGTGGTCAGGTCGACCTCCTGTTCGGTGAACGCCACGACTCGGTACGGCATCTGCCGCTTGCCGATGGCGGGATAGCCGGGCCGTTCGGAGATAGCGCGGCCGGAGATCCGGCAGCCAGCGCTGATGAGCCGTTCCGCCTGCTTGACCAGCGGCAGCTCCGACGTCCACCGGGTGCGGACGCCGCCCGGTCCCGGGTAGCAGGCGATATCGAAGTCGACGAGCCCGCCGACTTGCCGGGATTCCCACCCGATGTCGGTGCGGTGGACGCGTTTGCCGAGCCGGGCGAGGGCGTCGTCGACCTGCCCTGGGGTTAGTCCTGCGCGGACGAGGCCGTCGAAGGTGGATCCGTTGACGGCGAGCATCCGCGCGACAGCGAAGGTGACGTAGATCGGTGCGGCGTCCTTCCACCGGTCGTGATTGCCAAGGACCTGTTTTCCGTCGACCCACACGCGCCGCCGGTCGACGTCGACGAGGAGGACCGTTGTGGTCTGTTCGGCGAGTGCGATCTGTGTCGTCGTGACCGTCTTCGGCGCCAGCAGGAGCAGTTCCGCGGGCACCTCCGGCTCATCGCTCGGTTTCTGCGTCAACGTCGGGAAGCGCGCGCGGCGGCCGTCGGCGAGGCGGATCGTGTCGTGCGACTCCACGACCGCGGTAAGTCCGGCAAGTTTCAAGACTGCGAGGGCATCGGTGAGATCGGTGGTGTCGCCGAGCCCGTACGGCATGGTGATCTGCGGCCGGCCACCGTAGGCGGCAGCAACCCAATCGAGCGCGGGACCCATCAGCTGCGTTCCTCCGGAGTATCGGGGCGGATGAGTGCCATGATCCAGCTTGCCTCGGTGAGGAGCGGTTCCCACCCGTCGCGGGTGTCGCCGAGGGCGGGTTCGAGTCGGTAGGTGGCGGCCTCGTCGGTGCCGTGGACGACGACCTGTCGGAGTTCGGCGTCGGGTGGGTCGCGGAAGAACAAGTGCCCGTGAACGCTGTGCATGTCGAAGGCGACGTTGATCAGGAACAGGTCCGGACGGTTCGTCATCACCGCCACTGCCGTCCGCGGAACAGGGCGATGATCGTCGCTAGCGGCCGGCCCTGCTGCATCCACGTCAAAGGCGTCAACGGTTCGTCGTCGACGGTGAGGAAGGTCCGGGTTGTGGTCA
>Ga0153924_1000429_pt1 | contig 26753 bp, 35 predicted proteins | sample TSNJ008MetaG_FD_104709 | JGI IMG/M metagenome (GOLD analysis project Ga0153924, IMG submission 104709) | Attine ant fungus gardens microbial communities from New Jersey, USA - TSNJ008 MetaG | ecosystem: Host-associated > Fungi > Mycelium > Unclassified | place: USA: New Jersey, Wharton State...
GGCCCAGATGACAGGAGTTTCTCTTTCATGGGGTCTACCCTGCTACTACAGCTAACTCTTCTTTCCTTGTCACTCTCATCCCTTACCTCGACTACATCTACTTGAATCTCGGTTTCTGCACCCGCCAGTGATACCAATGTCTCTACGACAACGACGTTTTTATCCCTTCCTGCCGATCGGGAATGCAGTAGACCGGTCATTGCACCTGTAATACTTCATCATGCCCAATTCGACCAATGCAATGACTGTAGGCCACCATGCTGGATGACCGCTGATAATTCACTGACTCATTCCCCAGATACATTGTGTCCCCTGCTCGTTCTTCGATGCCCACCACTTCCTTTCCAACCTTTGTTCCTACCACCGATCCTGCACAACAGTCCAAAAGCCCTGCTGGGATACAATCCACGACCAGTACGTCTGTCAATGCTACCACAGCCGCCAACAACACTATAAACTTAAATCTGGGACCAGAACCGGTGCGACGAATACATCGTCTTGCCACAGCATCTGGTATGACACCCACTTACATATTAAAACAGTAATAAAATCTTGACATTGTACACGTGTTACTTGTTCAATACCTCTGTGATAGTAACTTTTTTTATCCACAACAAACAAACAAACCCTTGTGTCAAGATAGATACACTGGGATCCGATGACGGACTATCTAACAAGATTGTATAGGGACTACTGTGACAATAAGAACTTTGGGCGCGAGTTGTTGTTTTCAAGTACTTCCCCTGTCAATCTCAACACAATACATTGATAGGTGACAGATTACGAGGGAATGCTGGAGTTCTGGATTGTACTTAAAATTGGCTAAAAGACGTACAATCAACGACCGACCCTTATGTGCTTATTGTCCTGCTTATTGTTCTTGTTTAATCAGGTGCTTGGCATCAGCTGTGACGTCAGCAGTCAACTTTGTCAACTTTGTTTAATTGTCTTGTAGGAACGCTTTCCTCCCAGGCTGAGGCTTCGATAGAATGGACCATAGTGCATCTTTGGCACTGGCCATTGTCATTAAAAACCACCCTGGGTTGGATGTTCATCTTTTGTAACGAGCGGCAGGAATCTAAAGTGATAACAAGACACTCAGAGTTGTGGAACGAGACTAAGTTAGGTATACTGAGTAACAACATCTAGTCCGTAATATGAAGGAGCCCCACATCAAAATTACGGAACGACGCTGAGGTGCACAAAGATAGAAGCAAACGTATGTCCAAAGGGTATATATACAATATGATCACCCCCTCATCCCAAATATCTGCTGCCGTACTTCTGCTCAGGGCGCCTCTCTGCCATGAAGGGCTCCAGAGATTCTATGTCCTCTCTAGTGGATCATGCTGTCCTTCGTTCTCGCCGTATCCCGGATGTGCCAGAAGATGTTGATTTCCTCATGGAACATCTCAATGACCCAAACATGGATCTCAGAAAACCTTCTCATATCCGATATATGATGACCAATGTTCAATATAAAGGTTATGGCCAGTCTGACTACGATGCAGAGTCCCGGTCTGACATTGACTATCCTTCGAGATCCTCGAGGTTCTCGACTACGACTGAGTTTGACGAGTAGGTGCATTTTTATTGATCATTCATATTTTGCTCACCTGTTCATAGTGAGTCTCCGTATCCCGAAGTTCGCGCTTCAGTTTCAAGTGTAGATGATCCAGACATGCCGGTGAATACGTTCAGGATGTGAGTGAATATCATCGAGCATCCACTCTTACTCATTTGCCATCAGGTGGTTCATTGGCCTAATGGCCACCATTTTAGTCTCCGGGTTAAACCAATTCTTTTCCCTGCGATGTTGGTCTCCTGTATTCATTTACAATGCAGTTTTTTCATATGAATCTCAGATCCCTCTGCCACCATAACGGGGATCGTAGTTCAGCTGGTAACTCTGCCGATTGGCAGACTTTTCGAGCGGATTCTTCCGAGTCAACGATTCAACACTTTCGGTTATGTTTGGTCCCTAAATCCTGGGCCCTTCACGATCAAAGAACATGTTTGTATCACTGTTATGGCCAATGTCGTCGCTAGCGGTGCCTACGCAACAGATGTCTTCTTAACACAACGCATCTTCTACCACCAGCAAGTCTCTTATGGATATCAGATCATGATTGCCCTCTCTTCTCAACTCATTGGATATTCCGTTGCTGGATTTCTTCGTCAGTTCGTTGTATGGCCATCGAGTATGATCTGGCCTGGCGCTTTGGCCAACTCGGCCCTCTTCAACACGTTGCACAAGAACTACGGCAAAGAGGATTCCGGACACAGAAGCCGTGAACGCTTTTTCCTCTATGCGTTATTAGGCAGCTTCATATGGTACTTCGTCCCCGGATATCTCTTCACCGCCCTGAGCGTATTTAATTGGATATGTTGGATTGCTCCGAACAAAGTTGTCGTCAACACCTTGTTTGGATCCAACACCGGTTTGGGCATGAGCATTCTGACTTTCGATTGGAGTATGATCGCTTACATTGGCAATCCACTCGTTTTTCCTGTGAATTTCAGTTTAATTGACCGTTTGAAGCCATTCTAATGGATACATGTGTATAGTGGTGGTCTGAAATGAACATTGGTCTTGGCTTCGTTGTGATGATCTGGGTCATTACACCTATTCTGTATTGTGCGTGTGTTGCGGTCTTCCTAATGTTCCTCTCAGCTAACTTCTTTTACATTCAGTCACAAACACGTTCAACACTGCTTACTTCGCGATTTCGGCCTACATGCCTTTCGACAACACCGGTGCACAATACAATTTTACTGCCATCTTGGACGAGAATCTCGTTTTTTCTCCGACAAAGTATTCGCAATACTCGCCTCTATTCATTTCAGCTGCGTATGCTATAGCCTATGGTTCCTGTTTTGCCGCTCTTTCATCTGTCTTCGTGCACACATTCCTTTGGTTCCGCAAGGATATTGTCAGGCGTTTTACAAGTGCTCTCAAAAGCGAGCGTGATGTCCATTACCGTCTCATGCAAGCATATGATGAGGTTCCGACGTGGTGGTATGGCCTCCTTGGGGGAGTTTTCTTAATCCTCATGTGCGTCGGCGTCGAGGTCTTCCACACTGGATTGCCGATTTGGGGTGCCTTAGTCGCTTTCGTTTTATCCGCTGTTCTATCCATTCCTTTGGCAATGCTCGTGGCCACCGCAAATCAGAGTTTTCCGGCTCAGGTCATGCATGAACTGATTGCTGGTTATATGTTCCCCGGGCGCCCCATTGCCAACGTTCTCTTCAAAACATTTGCCTACATCGGTACATCTCAGGCCATCGGCTTCGCCGGTGACCTCAAGCTTGGCTCCTACATGAAGATTCCTCCCCGTGTCATGTTTAGTGTGCAAGTCGTCGCTTCTATCGTGGGCTGTTTCGTTGTCGTGAGTGTTCAGGACTGGATGCTGGCCAATATCGAGGATATCTGTACTCCTGATCAAAAGAACGGATTTTCTTGCCCAACCACCACGACGTTCGCAACTGCAACCCTTATGTGGGGTGGCATTGGTCCTCAAAGAATGCTTGGATCCGGAGCATTATACAATCCTTTGCTTTGGTTTTTCCTTATCGGCGCACTCCTCCCTATTCCCTTCTATCTTCTTGCCCGTCGTTACCCTCTCTCATTCTGGCGGTATATCAACATCCCAATTTTCTTCTCCGGTTTAGGACAAGTCCCATTTGCAAATGGGGTCAATTACATGTCCTGGGTACTCGTCGGTTTCCTCTTTAACCATGTGATTAGGAAATACCGCTTCAAGTGGTGGATGAGATACAATTATGTCTTGTCTGCAGCCCTTGATGCAAGTGTTACTATTGGCATGATGGTGATCTTTTTCTGCCTGCAATTCCCGAAGGGTGGACTTGAACTTGATTGGTGGGGCAACAAGTGAGTATCATCTTGGTAAAGATAGATGAAGGTCAAATCTGATTTTTACAAGTGTTTGGCTGAACAACGCTGATTCGAACGGCATTGGACTCAAATCCATTCCCGAGGGCTCAATTATAGGTCCTACATCCTTCTCATAACTCTCTTGTACTGGTTTGACACTAGACGTAATTCCTTGTTGAGCAAGTAATCCTTGCTACTTGCTCAAAGAATTGAAGGAATGAACAAGTTTTATTCATTTTTTGACAGATAATATACGATCATTACTTCGTATATTTATCAGTGCCCTCCTCTTGGAGGTTGTAGCAGACCATTCACTGCTCATTATTATGTATTATGTCTTGTATACCCTCTCTGTTGGTTTGCAAATTCTTATACCTCGCGTATTACCACTACCGCGCAATTACCATGTAACCTAGGAGGTAACAGTTTACCGCAGCCATTCAGGATCATGGTACATAGATAAATTTTATAGAAGAGTGGTAATAACTACTAAGCATTAAGCAGAGCCCCAAATCTTGACTTCCCTACCAGTTGCAACTAATATTTCCTTGCCCTGCTCTCCAAATACTAGCTCAGATATATCATGATCTTTCTCAATGCGCACCAACTCTTCCCAGGACTTGTGAGCGAAAATTCTCGCACCGTGATTCCCCGAGACAGCTAGGAACTGAGCACTCTGATCATACGCAACTCTGTTCACCTGGAAATTGTCGCCGAGGGGAATACTATACGTGCTCTTTGTCTTACGCAAATCCCAAATTGAGACAGACGAGAGCGAATCAGGCGCGAGCATATGATACCCGTTCTCAGAGAAGGCGAGGGAGTTGACAGTGAAAGGCGTTCCTTCGCTTGGAGTGAGAGTGGCTGCGACAGCACCGGTACGAATATCAAAGATCTGAATCGTTGATGTTGGTGTGCCGGCAGCTATGAGTGTACCATCAGGATGAACCTGCAAAGAGGTGAAGGGTTCATCCGAAGGAGCAGAACGGAAGAGCTGCTGGAAATTGTTCAGATCGTGGATAGAGTACGTTCTGTCCAGAGAGGAGTATACAACGAATGCAGAAGTAGGGTGGATTGCCAGTCCAGAAATTTCGCCTTTATGACTGCGAAGAGTGTAATTGGCGATATATTCCCCGGACGCGTCGTCTTGCGACCAGATTTTGGCGATTTTGTCGGCACCAGCGGAGAGAAGGAGAGTCCTCTCCCCCACGTTTTCACGCAAGGCAACGTGGTTAATCTTCTTGCTGTGACCTTTAAGGCTGGCTAGGACTTTGTCCGTGCTCGTGTCGTATAGTTGGACAATCTTATCATTTCCACCAGTGAGGAACTGGGAGGGGTTGATACGAGAAACCGCAAGAGACGTAATGCCAGCAGGGGAGGCAGAATGGAGAGACGGGATGGTACGCGTGGCCGTATACGTCTTGACTTCGGCAGGAGTTGCATAACCCACCGGAGCCTTGCGCTTCTTGCGGGCAGAGGATAGCGTGGCGTGAGTCTCGTCTATTTGGGCAACGACTGAAGCAGGAAGGCTCTCTTCTTTTGCGCCACTTTCAGTCATCTCCACATCACCATCAGCAGACACGGAATTCATGCCCATGGAGACCTGGACATTTGTTAAAGCCCTAAATAAGATAAATTTCATTAGCCTGATGAAAGAACTATTGAAAGACGTACTCTCGAGCCGCATCACGCTCACGAATCAGACGAGCGACGACACGAGTAGCAGCATCTTGCGAGTATAGCGCATAACTCAGTTCCTGCCGAACAGAGTTATACTTCTGCCTTAACGAGAAAAGCTCCAGAACGATTGCATCGTATTCGTTCTGCAGAGTGTGGAGGAGAGCAGGTAGGGAAGTATGTGCTGGCGGCCGAGGTGGCGCAGTTTTTGGTGCTAAACCGTGTGAGTTCTCCTTGGACAATATCAAGCCAGAGAGAGCACGAACAGACGTTAAGTTCTACGAGGTCGCTCTCCTCAAGTTTGTCGCCAGTGATTGGGTCAGTGGCATTTTCTGCGATATATTTTTTAATGAGCCTGCGTTCGTAAATATGGCCTGATTTGACGGAGATGACGGGTTCTTGGGGTGGCTCGCCTGAAATTGCACAGAACACCATTTCACTGAGAAAGACGCGACCCAGTTTTTCTTGGTCTTCTCACCCTTGTTGACCTTTGTTTACTTCTCCTCACCATGTCTGAGAAACGCCTTGTCCTCGCTATCATAGATTTTCTTAATCACTCTGTCGATGATGGGACGGTCAAAGAGGAGGATAAGGAGAGTTTAGACATAGCTAGTATGCTCACCGTTTACCTATCACCCAAACCTTGTTTAATCGGAACAATCAGTCCAGTGCATCGGCGAGTCTTTCGGCGTCGATCCAACCAACCAGGAGCAGGTCAAGCAGCTGAGCATTAAACCTATGACACTGCAGAGTATATTCGATGATCACATAAAGGCCCATGACAAAGTCAACAATCAAGCATCTGTTTCAGAAGACACTGCTTCTTCTCAGAAGGTCCCTACGGCAGAGGATAAAGCAAAGGCAGAGAAACTAAAGCAAGAGGGAAACTCTCTGATGACTGCGAAGAAATATGACGATGCTATTGAGGCATACACCCAAGCTATCACCCTTGACGCAACAAACCCAGTTTACTACTCTAACCGTGCAGCTGGTTACTCAAGCAAGGGTGATCATTTCTCCGCCATTGCGGATGCCAATAAAGCCATTGAAGTCGACCCTAACTATTCGAAAGGTCATCATCGGCTAGGGTACGAATATCCTCTATATCAATATCCTTGGCCTTCACCTTCACTTGTGATTATCCAGCCATGCATTATATTCGATCAGTGACTTCAAATCTGCTGCAAATGCCTTCGAACGCGGTCTTGAGGTTGACCCTGGTAATCCTGGTTTGAAATCTAGCCTTGCAAGCACCAAAGCAAAAATCAGCGCCGAAAATGAGGTATCCACTAGGAGCACTCCAGGAGTCAACGCAGATCCTGCTACAGGAGCAGGAGCAAGCGGAGGTATGGGTGGTCTAGCGGACCTGCTCAAGAATATGGGCGGAGACGGAGGAGGCATGCCTGACTTGGCAAACCTCGTAAATAATCCTGCAATCAAGTCCATGGCCCAACAGATGGCGCAGAACGGTGGCCTTAATCGACTCATGCAGGACCCAGCGGTAGCAGATATGGTGTGTTCACATCTTAAACACTGAAAACTCTATAATGAAATACGCTACAGATGAATCAAGTACAGTCTGGCAACATGCCTTCGATGGAGGAACTCATGCGAAACCCCAACCTTCAAGACTTGTATGTTTTCATCTCATCAAGAATAATATGGCCTTCTAACTGTTTTCAGAGCTGCGAAGCTTCTAGGGGGTGCTGGTGGCTCAAGTACATGAGTGAGAGTGTTTTTATCTATATCATATAATACATCCTTTGATCTGATCAGGATGTCTAGTTTGAGGTATAATAACTCAGTGACGATTGAACGCCTTTGGGCAGTAAGCAATCCTCTGAAGGGTATACCCGGTTCCAATAAGAAACAGCTTCACACCATACTGATGCATTGAGATTCTATGAGATATCATGTAACAGTAGCATTAGTGGGATACATAAGGGTCATTCTTGAGTACAATCATTGTCGTCATTCAAACATGTGAGGCATTGATACAAAATTGAGCAATGAAAAGGTCGTTGCATCAGATCAAGAGAGAAAATCAAGAATGGGAAAATCAAAGAAACCTATGCCTTGCGTGTCAAATTTTCATTTAGATTATGATTATCCAACCCAACGTGGCCCGACATGAGATGATTTCCAGAACGTTCTGCCATCTTTCCCTTCTGATTTGAAACCTATTTCGGGAAGAGAAACAGATAAGGGACTGAACCATGTCGAGATGCACCAAAGACTTTGGGAAAAGAAATTCAGAGTCAAGAAAGGATGCTCTATCAGAAAAGATTGACAATATCAAATAGCCAACCGTTGGGAGGGCTCAATGGATTTCGATACCACCACAAGTACTTGGAGGTGGTGCAACAGGACCCGAGCAGCGTAGGAGGACCACTGGTGAATTCGAAAGTTCAATAGGTGCTGAGGATTGACAGCACAAAACTATGTGCTTGATACTTGTTTGAGACAATATTTCGACACGGAGCATTCTGAAAGATGCAGCTTATCATTACAGCAAAAGGGGAAAGTTGATGGTGGCGATGATGCATCTGAAACTTCAAGCTTGACGGGACTTTTCTATATTGGTGTGGGTGGAAATTCCGACCATTGGATATTTGTCCCAGGTACAAGAAAAATCTCATAACCACAAACACAACCAGACAATCAGAGCGTTGGTGACACCCAACTGTGTTATCGCAACTCCTTGGAATGGGCTTTTCGGCGCATCCGCCTTGTCTTCGTCGGAAATTGGCGAGCGAGAGTTGGAGGAACTTCTGATAATTGCACAGGTAGATTCCGAGGGTGTCCCTAGAAGAACAGATCTTTGGTCAATATGAGGCGAATCGCAGACACGGTTTGCGCTGACATGTTTGATATGATATCTCAGCCCGCTTGAATGTTTGTATGCTTTGAAGCAATCGGGTATAGGACAAACAAACTCTCGTTCGATGTCGTCCACTTCAGGCTCAGTCCCGAAGCCGTTCTCCTCGTTTAGTGACTGACTTGAGAACCTCGTTGACAACGCCGTCCGGAAGTGGGCCGTTGATCTGTTCCGAGGCCATGATAGAATCAAAAAATCTTTTATCATCAATTGATCTTGTTTGACTCACACCTGAAGATGGTACTGGAGCCCATTAATTGACTATGAGAATGAAAGATAAATTTTTGTTGGTCTATCACTATGGTCAAAGTAACATACCTTCCAAGATTTGCCACAGCCTGCAAGGGCACAACGGAACGGTTTTTCGGTATACGGTTCATCGCTATGCTCATTCTTGTTGTGATCAACGAGCTCCTTTGATGTTGCGAAACATGATTGACTAATTGTCGCGTCTTTCGGCCAACATGTGTCTGTTCCACATGCATAAGGTCTGATAGAAGGGCTGAAACATAAGGACATTGGACATTAGCTCGAATAGTGCAAATGGAGATAGAGTAGCTTACTCTGCCGTTAACGGAAGAGAGGAAGAAAGTCGCATTGGAGTACTAGACTTGGATAGCCTTTTGGTCACGAATGATGACCCATGACCTTGAGTCGAGGATACAGGAGAACGAGTGGGTTCCAGGGGCGTTGAAAATAGCAGGGAACAAGTTGGATTTGTTAATTGATCACTACCAGGCAAGCCCACTGGTGATAAAACATTGGGACTAGACACTGGGGAGACAGAAGGAGCAACAGAAAAAGGAGTCGAAGCCACAGACGACAGGTCTTCGAGGGCAGGATCTGTAAGCAGGATATTATCCAGGTTAGATCGTGGAGAATTCTCAAACAACGGAGCGAGAAGGTCAGAAAGAGTTCCAGCTGGAGATTTCCATAAGTCATGCAAAGGGTGGAAGTGAGTAGGCGAATGAGGAATGAATATCGATGAATTGTGTACATTGAGAGCAATTGATGGTTGTAACAAAGGTGAAGATGTGGAAGCCGGTGGTAAAAGAAAATGATCGGTAGTGTTTGATCCACTGGTCATAGCAGCAAGGGGATCGTCCAATGACATTGGATGGTCATAGTCGTGTCCATCAATATTCAGCGTATTATCTGATAGAAGCTCTGTTTCTGGACATGGCTCGATCAATGGCGGTTCACTTGAGATTGATGGTAAGGGTCGATGAAGTTGAGGAGGTGCCGAGAGTGCTGCACTGAGTGAGGAAGAAGTGAAGTGAAATGGAGCAGGAGAAACGGAGACAATCTCTGGCGAAGGTACTCGAAAAGGATGGGAAGGGCTGAGGGAAGAACCAGGGATAGGATATGACTCTGGTGGATAGTATGGCGGCCAGATATCAAAGTCAGGGTTGTGCTGTGAATAGCTCCCTGGTGGTCGTACTGTATCAGAAACTAAAGGGAATAGATGGGGCGCCTGTGTAGGAGACGACGTCAGTCGACTCATTGTTGGAGAGGTTTGGATCGGATGTGAGGGACTCGGAACTGCATTGGCGTGTACATTGGTTGAGGAAGAAGTAGAGGAGTTGTCAGATGCGTTGTTGGGTGCATTGCTCGAGACCGTCAATTGCTGGTTTGCCTTCAATGCTGCTGCTTTCTTTCTCTCCAGGAGCCGCCATCTAGACACAATATCAGGAAGCCAATCCCGTAAACGAACCAATTTAAGTCAATTACCTGTTCCTGCACCCAAGCCCACTGCGCTGCATCTCTTGACCGATCTGACCCCACTTCCCGCCAATACGCCTCCAGACTTCGAGCAGTCTTTCGTCCTCCTCGGTGGACCACTCATCCTTTTTGAGATTCGGATCAAGCGCCTCCCGGTAGCGTTTGGAACATGCGTCGTCAGTCCTGCCTTCTATTGAGCGGGCGATTGTCGACCACTTGGATCCATATTTCTCATAAAGTTCCAGAAGTATTCTGTCTTCTTCAGGGGTCCATGCCGTTTTCCTCACATTGGGAGCAAGGGAGTGTAACCAGCGCTTGACAAAGCATCGAGCTTCTTTGCTAACAAATGCGGGAAAGAAAAATACCTTTCTGCATGCCTTGTTGGACCTGCCTGAGATACATTGTGCAATGTTTTTCCAGTTGTCATGTTCGCCGTGCTTTGCAACAGCTTCCTTCAGTAAGAGATCTAGGAAGAAAAATAAGCGGAGGACAGAAAGACGGAGAGAAAAACGACCTTCATGTTCAGTCCATGGTCGAACAACATTTTTCTCTGCCATGGGAAAGGAAGAATCACGAAATCATGACACAGAGGCTGGGTTGCGGCACTCCTCCGACACCGCAATGAGTTGCAGACAGTCACACCTTCGCTCCTTCCTCATATGGAAGGTCTGTTACTGCGTTACTCTTCACAACAACGGCAGTGTCTGCAGAACATATGTCTCTCGCTCTCGATTACTCGTCTGACGATGCAGAAACTGTTGCAAAGGACGCGTTCGGAATTATTTCTCTATCCTCAAGCAAAAAACCTCGTGTTGACGACTCTGTGGAGTCAAACACTGTAGCAATAGACTCTGCACCGCACGTTCTAGCCGAAGTGGGTGGAACTCCTGTTCATCAGATTGTTCAGCCGCTGAAGGATATCCTAGGATCCTTTGAAAATGACATCTCTTGTGATGAGGCCAACTGACACGCAGATGAACGTGAATATTCCCTACCGAGACATGATACTGCCTCTGCAGGGACCGGAGAATCCATTCGGCGATCGAAATCGCTTTATCAATCAAAACGCACTCGCAGGTCATGTAGAAGAGCAGTCTATCTCGGAGCATGCCTTTCGTGCTCAACATCTGACCCATTCTATTCTTGGGTACTCGGCCAACCCTTCCATTGATCCCAATGCACCAGCCATTATTGGATCCATCGAGAATGCAAAGGCCAACAATTTTCAGACCATTGATACACTAAGAACATCTAGAAGCGAACGCAAAAGACTCAAACGGAAGCGGGAGAACAAGGGTGATCTCGAGGTTGTGGATGGAGAGGGTGCCTATGTTGGACCTTGGGCGCCGTGGAAGGGCGAAGATAATCAAGTTGATTTCTTAGCAGGAGTTTCTGTTGGAGATGAAGAAGAGGAAGAAGAAGAAGAACTCGATCATACCATCAAAAAGGCGAAACCTAAGAAGGGAGCGATTGGACAAGAGAGCTCAGTATTCCATGGCACATCTCTGACCGATTACCAAGGGAGAACATACATGTCTCCCCCTATCGCCGATGCACCACATTTGTCGCAAGAAGCTGGCTCGCAGGATTGTTTCATTCCAAAAGTTTGCATTCACACCTGGACAGGGCACACTCAGGGCGTCTCTGTTATTCGAACACTCCCAGAAACTGGCCATCTGTTTATAAGTGGATCTATGGATACGAAGATCAAAGTACGTGGGCTGCTCTGTTTGTGTTTTGTGTCCTGATCAGATGTCGTTAGCTTTGGGATATCTACACGCACAGCAATTGTTTACGAACCTTCCACGGCCATGTTAAGGCCGTAAAGGATATCTGCTTCTCAAATGACGGTCGACGGTTCCTTTCTTGTGCATATGATCGTCAGATGAAGCTATGGGACACCGAAACCGGCCAATGTCTACAACGCTTCAGCAACGGGAAGATTCCTTATGTTGTGCGGTTCCACCCTGATGAGGACAAGCAGAATATCTTTCTTGCTGGAATGTCCGACAAGAAAATCATACAGGTTTGTTCACGCAAAGGCATCAATGTTCCTTATTCTCACAATTGGATAGTATGACATCAACTCCGGCGAAATTACTCAGGAGTATGACCAACATCTTGGTCCTGTAAATACCATAACCTTTGTGGATGAGAATCGGCGATTTGTCACAACCTCAGATGATAAGACCATCCGCGCATGGGACTTTGATATTCCTGTCGTTATCAAGTATATTGCTGAGCCACACATGCACTCGATGCCCTCTGTAACTTTACACCCATCTAGTATGTTACAATTTCCTTTTGCGCCACCCGCCATCTGACCAGGAACCAACTAGACAAGTATTTTGCTGCTCAGTCACTTGATAACCAAATTCTTGTTTATAGCACAGAAAACTTCCGTCAGAATCGCAAAAAGCGGTTTGCCGGTCATTCGGTTGCTGGCTACGCTTGCCAGATCGGGTTTTCCCCTGACGGAAAATGGATAAGCAGCGGGGACGGTGAAGGAAATGTTGTTTTCTGGGATTGGAAAACGGGCCGTATCAAGTCACGCCTGAAAGCGCATTCTAAAGTCTGCATTGCTCATGATTGGTTGCCTCATGAAACAGTAGGTATACACCAAAGTTGATATCGAATTGTCACTCATTTGTTGTGCAGTCCAAGGTCATCACGGCTTCCTGGGATGGTCTTATTAAATTATGGGTGAGTATCGATACCTGTGTTTACGGTCAATGGTAAGACTCATGCCGGATGTAGGACTGAATCTTGAAGGAATGCCAGCGTCTGCTCCTGGTTGTACACTACATGGTTTTCATCGCTAGAACATTACTTATATAAAGATCAGTTATGAAAATATCATTGCAATAATGCTGATAGATGCGCAAAATCAAAGCATGGTGTTGCCTGCCTAGTAACAAGTGAACCAAAAAAAAGTATGACACGTTTGCATCGGCATGACACGATATGAGTCTCACTTTCGCTATGCTAGATACTGTTACCTCTCTTTCATAGTACCAGTTTAAGTCGACTTAGACACCGTTCTTGTGCAATGTCTTTTTGTAGAATATTAGAGATGCTGCGAGTTTTTCTACAGACATTCTCAGGTCTTGGATCTAGGTAAAAATAAATTCAAGCCTTGAACATTAAATCAATATACAGCCATACTTCACTTAAGATAAGATATCAGAGCATTATCAAATTTCCATGTTAAGATAGTTCCAAATAATGTTTGTGCATCTGTAATATGCGGATGTTTGAATATTTTTGTATTTTAGTTGACAAAGTATCTGGAGTTGAACTAGAAAAAATATGCTAACCAAGTAAGTACTCATATTAGGCCCACACAATGAATTCAACTATGATTGATTCCCTATTTGGTAATAGCTCGTCTTTGATATCAAATCGGGAAAATCGTATAGATTCCCTAGAATATTTGAGAAGCTAGATGACGAGGGGCTGTACATATGTGTCAATTGGTAAATCTTACTTGGATATTTTTACACGATCTCAACGGCGCACATGTAGCGCACAAGTAGTAGACAGGCAGCATCAAGATCCAATACTGTTTTCTAAATGTATATGGGAATGGTATTGCAATGCCCATGTGCAGAATCATATGGGAATCATAACCCATACTGTGTCCAGTGCAGACATTGGTTCAACCTCGGAGGCCAAAGGCACCATTGGTATGGGAATGAGTGCCTGACTTGATAGTGCCTTGAAGTCATGGGCTGACGCACCAAAGCCAAATCACGGCCTAATCACGAGGTTTGCCTATTTTCCGCACCCAATTACATCAAAGTCGACATTATGGACGATCTTGCCCTCAGACGAAATCTCCATGTCGCGGACCGATGCCTGAATCACGGGAATTTAGATAGAATGATACTGCATGTGGAAAAGCGGATAGTTATCATCTGCACACACGGATTGACTTTACTTGGGTTGCCAGATCTAAGGAAACGCATAAAAGCAACCAGACTCTGGGATTCTCCTCCAGAATTCCGCCTCTTCCCCCCATAATCGCCTCTTGGACCAGTTTTAGGCATGAAACTGACTATCTTGTTTGCTTCAGCCCTTGTCGTCTCTGCTGCAGCTCTTCCGGTATGCTTTTAAACGAAGTCCCTGTGAATGTGCTCGTTTATCTCTGTCATCATCCAAGGCCCTTGAGAATGCTGTAGACACACAAAACCAGCGTCGAACAGCCCCAGACTGGCGACGAACAGCTCCAGATTGGCGTCGAACAGGCCCAGATTGGCGTCGAACAGCTCCGGACTGGCGTCGTGAAGATAGTGTTATGAGTCGGTCAGAAGCCGAAGCTGACGGAGCAGAGAACTGATTCGAGCCGCAAAGTGAGCTTGGAAAAGAGGCATATCTGGACAGGTTCGTTTACAACTGTCCTTTTCCCGACTCGACGCTTACTGGCTTCATTATCACAAGCGTGAGCTACTTCGCCTTGTTTTTTGAATGTTCTTTTTCCCTTTTTATGCCGGACTTCTCCATCCTATTTATTCATTACTGGACTCATGGTTTCACAATGCGCCTTCCAGTGGAAGTTCTGTATACTATTTCTTGTAATTTTGCGCAGAGCTCCATTCAGCTGGTCTTCATCTTGTGGACTGGAACACACGTAGTGGTGCAATTGCGCGCTCCTGAGATGCTTTCTTTGTCATAGTTGCAATCCAGACCCGGGCCGAACAACTAAGAATAAGCTGCAGTTCATCCCTTGCTAGTCGAGAGGTAAGCGTTGGAGATACCACAAGGCCAATGGACAACTCTACAGTTTAAGAAAGACAGTATGCGAAAATGATGCGAGTAAAATCACAAAACTGATTTGGTCGTGCTTTGACATGTTGTTGGCACGTAGATGAGGCAGCCTTCGCCTCAAGCCTCTCGTTTTGTAGTCCTTGATCATGGCTGGACTCAGCGGCATCGTTCCTGAAGACGCGTTGATGCGTGATAGAACTCGCGCTTTCGAAGATTTTCTCGAATCTGACTCAACGCTTTACGATTATAAGGATGAGATCTCCCGGCTGCTTCGAGCGGACCAGACACGTCTCATCGTGAACATCGATGACCTACGCGACTTCAATCGCGAATATGCAGATGGCCTCCTCAAACAGCCATTCGACTATCTCCCTGCCTTTGATGCTGCTCTCCTGAATGTGATCTCGCGCGTGTATGATCCGGATAAATATACGATTAAGTCGAAAAACTACAAGGTCGGCTTCAGCGGATCCTTTGGCGACCATCATGTTAGTCCACGTACTTTGCAGGCAATGCACCTTGGAAAGATGATTTGCTTGGAAGGAATCATAACACGTTGCTCTCTCGTCCGGCCAAAAATGTTCAAGTCCGTGCATTATTGCCCTGAGACGGCCCAGCATCATGCTCGCGAGTATCATGACGCAACATCAACGTCCAATCTTGCTCCAACGCCAACCGTCCCACCGACACAGACTGAACAAGGCTACCCTCTCGAGACAGAATATGGTCACTGCATCTTCCGTGACCATCAGCGGATCAGCATCCAAGAGATGCCAGAACGAGCACCTGCTGGTCAACTTCCACGAAGCACAGACATAGTCCTCGATGATGACCTTGTAGACAAGTGTAAACCGGGTGATCGAATACAATTGGTTGGAGTTTACCGCAGTGTTGGGGGAGGTTCGAGTGGTGCATTCAGGTGAGCCTTACTCATTTACGTTTGTAATTGCTGACTCTCTCAAGGTCCCTCATCCTTGCCAACAACATAAACTTATTATCGAGCAAAATTGGCAGTGGCATTGCTCAAACGCCACTCACAGACACAGACATCCGCACAATAAATCAGCTTGCCAAGCGTTCCGACATCTTCGACCTTCTTTCCGAATCCCTTGCTCCTTCAATTTATGGACATGAATACATAAAACGCGCGATTCTCCTGCTTCTACTCGGTGGCGCAGAGAAAAATTTGCCCAATGGAACCCACATTCGTGGTGACATCAACCTTCTTATGGTTGGGGATCCCTCAACGGCCAAATCGCAAATGCTCCGATTTGTTCTCAGTACAGCTCCTCTTGCCATTGCTACGACGGGCCGTGGCAGCTCTGGTGTCGGTCTTACTGCTGCGGTAACAACTGATAAGGAAACTGGAGAGCGGAGACTTGAGGCCGGGGCAATGGTCCTCGCTGACCGTGGCATAGTCTGCATTGATGAATTCGACAAGATGTCCGATATTGATCGTGTAGCAATTCACGAGGTAATGGAGCAACAGACGGTCACTATCGCCAAAGCAGGTATTCATACCAGTCTTAATGCGCGATGTAGTGTGGTGGCTGCCGCTAATCCCATTTATGGACAGGTGAGGAGTTGATTCGCCAGATTGTAGGCTAAAATACTGATTTTTTACAGTACGATATCCACAAAGATCCTCACAAGAATATTGCGTTGCCTGATTCATTGCTCTCACGTTTTGATTTACTATTCATCGTCACGGATGATGTGAGCGAAACTCGCGATCGTATGATTGCCGATCACGTCCTTCAGATGCACCACTATCTTCCTCCGGGTGTTGAGGAAGGGACACCCTATTACGATAATTTAGACCAACAGCTTGCTATCGACGGTCCTAGAGCTGGAACCAACGAGGAGAACACTGAGACTAGTCCTTTCCAGAAGTATGACCCCCTTCACGTTGGCGTTGGGAGCAGTTCTGTACGACGTGTGACTCGCAGCACTAAGGCTAAGAAAAAGGAGGTCCTTGATATTTCATTCGTCAAGAAGTACATACAATACGCAAAAGGCCGGGGAGTTCCTGCATTGACAAAGGGCGCTGCAGACCACATCATCCAGGTCTATGCAAATCTCAGGAATGAAGATATGGAGGCAAACCAAAAGAAGGTGATTTTGTAGAACAATCCCCGAAAATGTGGAATTCAATACTCCATTAGACATCGCCGTTGACTGCGCGCACGCTTGAGACCTTGATCCGCTTAGCCACCGCCCACGCGAAAGCTCGTCTGGCCTCCAAAGTAGAAGGACAGGATGCCCAACGGGCAGAGGAAATAATGCGGTTTGCACTCTTCAAAGAGGTTCCCAAGCGGCAGCGACGAAAGAAGCGCAAGACGGCCACTGGTGCACGCAAAGGGGGTGAAGAAGATGCAGAAGGCAGTAGTGAAGATGAATCCGATGACATGGAAGGCGGAGATGAAGGCGAACAGCAACACATGACCATTCCTGCAGTAGAGCAAACAAATCAGACCCAGGATCCTATCTGGGGCGAGGATAGTCAGGATGTTCAGATGGACATAGACCTGCAACAGGCTGTACCGAGCTCTGAAGCTGATGGCAAACTGACTCAAAGCAGGTTCGTCGAACTTGAGAAGCGCCTAGTGCTTCCACTAATTACATTTACTTCAGATTGCAGTTCTTCCGCACGAGACTGGCGAACTTGTTTGCCACTCGACTGCAAGACACGGAAGAGATTTTCCTGAATCAACTGCTAGAGTTTGTCAACGAGGGTCTACCTGTGGACCAGTTATACGGCACCGCGGAGGCGACTGCGGCGTGCAGTGCCATGCAGGAGAATGACGAGTTAATGATCAGTGGTGGTATAGTCTACAAGATGTAGATGCAGTAGACTTGTGTTAGTGTCTTGCTCCTTTATCAGCTGTGATATGATGTATTGTTATATAATGTATACCTCCGATGTACTTGTCTCAGGAGATTTTCCTACTTTATCGGCAGCTTCCTGATGATGTTTTATTGGAAGTAGAATTTTTACCACTGTCGCCAGGACCCGATGGTGGACCAGCTAAACATAGCTGCCATAGAGTCTTATGAGCTATGGTTATACTTTACCGACGAACAGGGAGACCCTGACGATCTTTAGTAAAGCTATGGCTATTCTCAGCAGTTTTGGTAATGGCATCTCATCACTAAAGCATTGAGTGAATTTGTCTGGAGTGAACCACCTGTTGTGTGTATGTTGTGTATCTGATGGCTGTTGAAGAGCTTTCCCCATACTGCGAGAAGTCTTGTTGGAATATCGAGTGCTACACTAAACTTAAGTCAGATTCCATCTCCTGATGTTTAATAATATCAGATGGTTCATTTTCTGATGTTAGATAGAGATAAATAAACATGATGATTGAGACGAGACTTGTTGCATTTTTGTAATGAGTCTTCGTCCTCCCTGTCCTTACTCAGCACCTGTCTCATGAAACTTGGACATGGCTCGTTCTTCTGGGGGTTTTTCAAGAATGCTATCTCTGAGGGTTTCGAGTCGGTAGTAAATGAGCATCTTCTTAAGGTGAAAGCCTTACTAGTTTTTATTTGCAAGAATTCTTTTTTCTATGTTGCTGTATTAGGTAGAAATTCACCTTTTGAGTTGAATCGTGTTGGTACCAGGAACCACAAGACATCCCATCATCGCAATCAAACTATAAATAAACAGTGAGTTTATGTTTAATCCACTGACAGAGGCTTCAAACTCTTGAATCAACCGTGATGAGTGGAATAGCAGCGCTTCCTGTTTGACCAAAGCTTGGGTATTTGATAAATGGAGCCTGTAAGGAGCCACTGGGGGTAGACATGACCAACTTGATTCATCGCGATAGGATAGGTCCAAGAACTACTCTGATCATTGAGGCGACCACGGCTCCTCCTATGAGGGATGGGACAAGCCACGTTATGATTTCAAGTATACAAGGGCATCGATCAAGATAAAGCTTGCCAGCATGAAGAATATGACCTTACCCTATGTCGCAGCAAAATAAATATGCGCGCAGGGGAAGAGAGGGAAAGGCAGAAAGACTTAGATACGTTCTAGCTACGTTCCCAATTATATACGTAAATATTTAAAACAAATGCTCCGGCAATGGGGTTTCCATGGCATCTCGGTGTCATTCCGCGATACCATATGGCAAGAATATATAAGACGTTTGCCGACTTGTAATCGAGCTCTGGTGACCCAAATAAATTCTCATTTATCGCAGTAGCCCACTTTTCTATCAGTCCATAGCAGTAAGACACGTCCAACCGTAAGACCTGTGCGTTATCTACATGTTAGTTTCGCTTCTTATAGAAGCTGGGTGTTTATTTCACATGTGACATAGTGATGTCACATCTGACGGGAATCTTTTGTCTTAGATTTCCTGAGACCATACCATAGATTTTCCCAGATTCGTACGGGAAGTCATCCAGTCCTCTCAACTACTATGTATCCAGTTGATGGTATCCGATCTCAAATCGAGTGGAATTCCACCCTCAGCGTCTCTGACGCTCCTGTCCCTACTGAATCCACCAAGTACCTCCGCAAGGTCAGTTATCGGCATACCTTCTTCGCTTTCTGCGCGATATTTACGGAAACACTCCAGACCTCGATTATTGCAACCATCGGTGAATCCAGATACCCTGATTGCCATGTGCGTCTATTGAGTGTTTTGCAGGTCCGAAGATCAACACCGTCGAAAAGCTCACAGAGCTCCGTCGCGCTGGCGTTAACATTGGTTCGGACATTTACTTCAGCGGAAAAGGCCTCACTTCCTGATCTTCTCTAGTTCGCATGAACTTTTCTCATGGCTCGTATGAGTACCACCAAAGCGTCATCGACAACACCAGAAAAATGGTCGAAGGTGTGTTTTTTGTACTTATCTTACACTTGAGCCTCACATGCTGTTTCTGTAGCTGACCCACATGGACGTCCCGTGGCAATTGCTCTGGACACCGTAAGTATTGGGGTGTTTCCCCCTAGTCAGATATACCCACGCTAAATTTATTAACAGAAAGGGCCTGAAATCCGTACCGGTCTGACGAGGGATAACAAAGATGTACGTCAATGACCTGAGAATATGGGTGAAGTCGGTTCACCGTGTCTATTAGTGGCCCATCAGTGCTGGCCATGAATTCATCGTCACCACTGACCCAAAGTACAACGAGAACTCCGATGATCGATACATGTTTGTAGACTATGTGAGTCACAGCACCTCTGTGCTCGACAACATTAACTTGACTGCGCATAGGTCAATTTACCCAAAGTCACTTCTCCTGGCAAGCTGATCTACGTCGACGATGGTTCGTATGGTTTGAGTAATTGGAAACATGTCACTTATTTGTTGCTAGGTATACTCTCCCTTCTCGTTCTCTCTATCGATGGTACCAACGTACACGTTCGAGCTGTGAACAATGGCAACATCTCCTCTCGCAAAGGTGTCAATCTGCCAAAGACCGATGTCGATCTCCCCGCCCTTTCTGAGAAGGATAAGGCTGATCTCCGGTTTGGTGCCCAGAATGGTGTCGATATGATTTTTGCATCCTTTATCCGTCGTGGTGAAGATGTTAAGCAGATTCGTGAAGTCCTTGGTCCTGACGGTGCATCTATCAAGATTATCGTCAAGATTGAGAACGAGCAGGGTGTTTCCAATTTTGATGAAATTCTCAAGGAGTGTGATGGTGTCATGGTTGCTCGTGGCGATCTAGGCATCGAAATTCCTGCTAGCCAGGTCTTCCTCGCTCAGAAGATGATGATCGCCAAGTGTAATATTGCTGGCAAGCCCGTTATAGTTGCCACACAGATGCTCGAATCCATGACTGTAAGTCGCTTGAAACTCTTAATATTGATTTCCTTCATCTAAATCTGAAAATCAGTATAATCCCCGTCCTACTCGTGCTGAGGTTAGCGATGTCGCTAATGCCGTTCTAGATGGTGCGGACTGTGTCATGTTGTCTGGAGAGACTGCCAAGGGATCTTACCCCGTTCAATCTGGTATGGATCCTACCTGATCGAAGTTGTGACTGAATGTCAACGGGTGCCTAGTATTGATGATGGCCGAGACATGCTTGCTCGCTGAGTCCGCGATCTGCTACCCTCCCCTGTATGATGACTTGCGTGCTGTTCAGGCCCGACCAACTGAGACGGCTGAAACTGTCGCCATTGCTGCTGTCGCGGCTGCTGCCGAACAAGACGCCAAGGCTATTCTCGTTCTTTCGACAAGTGGAAACACTGCGCGTCTTGTGTCCAAATATCGTCCCAACATTCCTATCATTACCGGTGCGTGTGTTAGTCTCTTGATCTTGCTTCATGCGTTTGCTGAAGCCAGAATACAGTCACTCGCAACGAACAGACAGCAAGGCAGATTCACTTGCACCGTGGATGTTATCCCTTCTGGTACCCTGAACCTCGTGGCATACAAACCCATCAATGGCAGACTGACGTTGATAACCGTATTCGCTTTGGTCTCCGCAATGCACTTGGAATGGGACTTGTTGGTCCTGGTGCAACTATCATCGCTATCCAAGGCTGGAAGGGCGGCCTTGGCCATACCAATACGCTTCGTATCTTGACTGTACCTGTCGATCCTGCTGATCTTGAGATCCAGCCCCTCGGCGCTCTGTGATTATTTATGATAGCAACGAAAGTAGTTAAGTAGTATATGTATCACCGCCATGATGTAACTACGATGTAACTTGATAGAATGCTTCACTGATCATCAGTGAAGCTTTACTTCCCACGGGCAGAATTGGTTCTGGGACCATTTTATCTGTCAGCCTCCAGGCTATGCCCTCTCCCTCCTTCTCTGCCTATCTCCCAAACCGTACTCGTGTCCAGCGCAGTCGCCGCGCAACTAATAACAGTCTCCCTGTCTTCGCCAACGGTTCTTCTGCTGTTCAGGAGAAGCTCGCCCTTCATATTCAACATGCACCGTGGTGGCTGAGGATTGCGATCCCAATCCCCTTCTTTCGCCGTTCTCTCCGCGTGTTAGTCCTCAATCCTCGGAAAGTTCATGATTTTGCGACAGTACATTTCGGGAGGAAACGAGGTTGTCTAGTGCTAGTGTTATTCTTCGTACTGGCTTTCTTCTCTATCTTTGCCCTTGCCAGGCGTTTTGGAACGCATGCGAAGCAGTGGCCCCTCACTAAAGACACACGGACACTGGTATATAGGCGGGCAGACCTACAAAAAATATGGATGTGGGAGATAGCGAGTGGGCATTATCCCAGTAGAAAAGCAAGTGCGTCATGATTTACAGCCAAGACATGTATGGCAATTTCCCCTCCTACTAGAGGGAACTTATTCCTATTCATAGTCCCGGAACAGATGCACTTCAAGGATACAATCACTAATCCTGCGCTACCTCCGAGAAAAATCAATATTCCCTCTCCACTTACTGAAGAAGCTACTTCATTTGTTACGACTACTCGCGGACGCGGTCCAGAGCGAATATATTTTGATATTCAGAGTCAGCCTCCAAATGTTGCGTATCCCCCACGACCTATCCCTGGCAGCGTGGCAGACCTGGACATCGTTATGGAACATTGTGACTTCTCGAAGAAGAAAGTGCGTCTCAATATTCTTCTTATATGCTCAGCATCAATTCTACTTTTAGTTTGTTCGGGACTGCTTGGAAGTCCTACGTGTCGGTGCAGGACTGGATAATGGGAGACGACTGCGAAGGGGAAAACTGGATGACTGGAAATACATCTACCTGGAGAGAGCTGAGAATACCACGGATCATTCACGCATCCGTCGACACGTAGAGGACGAGGATGACCTTTTTGCTGTGTTCGCCACTGATCGACACCATTATACTCAGAGTGATCCTGATAGCGGCCTTTTTAGACGACGAGACGTCCAGACTGAACAGTCACCCATTGACCTTCGACCACCTGATCGTTACCGGCCCTACGCATCACTATCACATCCGTGCGATCCGGAAAATCCACGGTTGTTTCATATGTTCTGGACAGGACCCTTCACAGATAAACCATATCTCGCTATCCTTAGTTTTCTGTTCACTCAGAATACGGGACTGCATCTGAAGCAGTGGCCAGAAGGCGCCGGCTGTCGATCGCAATTCTGGATGTGGATTAATCCCGGTCCTGCGGCCTCTGTTCCAAATCCCAATGCAGAGAGGGATATGTTCGCTCAGCTTCGATCAAATCCGTGGGCCGCGCCATTTTTGCATGAGAGATTTAGGGGAATACTTGAATTCAAAATATGGAATACGACGGAGCAGATGGACGGTGTTCCTGAACTGAGAGATGAATGGCGCTCGAAGGATTTGTTCAACTCAGGCGGAAATGTGATCAACATAGGCAAGAAGTCTGGCGTTGAAGAAATAGAGACGAGCAGTGACTTGACCAAACGCACAGGCTCAAAGTCGGCATCGACATACGACCGACTTTCTGTTATTCTATCGGATTTGGCGAGGTTCATTCTATGCCACCGCTTTGGAGGGATTTACCTCGACGCCGATACAGTTTTTCTCCGAGATTGGGAAGAGCTGTGGGGCTGGAGAGGGGCTTTTGCGTATCGTTGGTCTAGACTACCCAGGTACAACACTGCGGTGCTCAAACTCAACAAGAATTCAGCACTGGGCAAGTTTTTGTTTAGAACTGCGCTCAAGAATAATCTGGATTTCCATCCAATGACTATGTCGGTGTATCTGAGAGAGGCACATCTAGAAGGATTGTTGTTGATGTTGTCTGATGCATTGTTTGACTCTGCATGGCTCAATACCGAGGGTTATCAACTATCGAGGCCGCCTCAACCGTACTTTAGCAGGTAAGCCTCCTTCTCGGTCACGACGCTAATTGAATGTTAATGTCCTTTGTTTGCAGCTTTGAACAGTTCTTTGACACTCCAATCTCTGAGAGCGCTGCTCCTCAAGCACTTGGATTTGAAGGTTTCTTTCGAGGTGCATACTCATACCACTTTCACAATTTCTGGTATGGTTGCTATTCCATTTGTCACTGAAGTCAGCACTAATCTGTTGTTCCCAGGTGGAAGCCATTCGATCCCGCGCGTAATTGGCCTGATCTTGGTCCTAAATTTGCTGAGGGGGAACGGAAGATCCGTGCAACTCTACGTAGTTCTCAAAAAAGTAAAGCGATTGCTGAAGAGGATGAAGACATGGTGGATCAAGATCGACGTGACTTGGACTGGGCAACGGTGCTGAAGCGGACATTTGAGTCATACATCCGTGGAGAGAGACCGAACATGTATGGGGAGTGGCTGGAGTGGTAGCACTCGCACTCTTTTGAGGTTGTGAATTCTATATCCTTATTCCAGATTATTCCCGCTATAATTTTTCCACTATCTTTCCAGCTTTTCGGAACTGTTCCTTTATTCTTATATGCTTGGATTTGGATGGATAGGGACTTATCAGACGTCTCTTTTTTCATTGTCATGACGTTGAACCCCTCACGACCATACTACGATACTATTTACTAACATGCTCCTAGAGTATGTTAAGCCTATGATACTAATCTAATACCCAGATGCCCGGTGTCCAACTGTCTGCTGTCGTCATCAGCCCGATCTACCATCCATCACTTTTCCATTGTGTACTTTTGTCATTCGTATTTTCAGACTACCTGCCGGCTTTCTCGGGCACAAGCAAGTATCAGGAGTTCCGTTTAGGTGAAAGATTAAGATGCTAGATCACTGAAAGGCCAATTCATATTACATTGATGGTGTGAATATGAATTTTGCGCTCATACCTTTGGCAGAAAACTTGGTTTGAGCGGTGTTGACTGTGGACTTGAGGGTAGTGATCACTTGCTCAGGATTCTCGGCACCAAATATGGCTGTGCCTGCCACGATGACATTGGAACCTGCGGAAAACAGTCCAGTTGAAATTTTCTGCATAGCCCACTCTGTTATTTGTAACCCAAAAAAAAAACTAACCTGCATCGGCGCAAACATCAATCGTTTTTGGTCCAATACCACCATCAACTTCGATATCTTTGTCGGGAAAACGTTGGCGGAGTTCGGCTACTTTAGGAACACACCGGTCCAAGAACTTCTGACCACCTCGACCTGTTTTGCACGACGAACGAAATTAACTCGTTCCTGATAATGGTCTAGGGGATGATGCACCTGGATATACGGTCATTACAAGGAGCATGTCTGCTGCTGCGCCTATCTCATCTGTGATAACTGTTGAAGGTGTGTCTGGTGAAATCGCTACACCGGCGCGCATGCCACGTCGATGGATGTTGTGAATGAGGGATACCGGATCAGCTAGAAGGAATCGACAAACAGGGAATTAGTTTCAAAGAATTGTTCCTGCTCTCTCCTGTCTTCTCAAAAACAGGGACATACATGTTGCTTCGTAATGGAAACAATAGAGGGCACCTCCTGCGTCTGCAATATCGTCCACCCACTATTCACAAAAACCATTCATTTTGGATATGGTGGCGTGAAAGCACGAGGTGTTGAAACGTATACTAACTTTCTCAGGTTCAGATACCATCATATGACAATCCATAAAGATGCCTGGAATGCCCTTATGGACACAAGAAAGGATTGGAGCACCTATATGGTTGGAGGTTAAAAGTCATCCGTACAATGTAATTGTAACCCACCCATAGTGATATTTGGTACGAAGTGTCTGGAGAGATAATCATGTGTGAGTGAAGTGGAGAGCTGAGCCTCGATTGATAAGATTACCCATCCATGACGTCTAGATAAAGTGTGATTAATGAATCAATGAGGTCAATGGAGAGAACCTGCCCATATGCAGCCACTCAGCACCGTTCTTGATCATACGTTCGCATTCTGCTGTGAGTTGCCCGAAGTCAGAGGCGAGGACAGAGGGAGCTATGACTGCGCGTGGCATTGTTATAAGGCTATGTTCGCGCAGCAACGGCCCATATTCCAATTTACGTAAGTTGATATTTAAAGACATAGATATATAAATACTCTGCAAATTCGGAACTTCACCACATTAGTCTCTTTTCGCTATGTATGCCAAATGCTTCGTCGTCGCTCTATTTGCCTCTATCACCTTCCTCGTGGCTGCCTCCCCCAATCCTACTCCGAGCCCCGCGAGAGAGTTGTATGCTCGCCAGGATGGTATGTTCACCCCATGTTGAAGATTGTCGGTTTTGAAAATGGTTCCATCTAGCCGGTGAAGTTTTTGACTCGCTCACTAGTGCTGCTGCATCTATCATTACTGGCCCTGGTACCTACACTTCCATGACTAATTCTTCGAGTCTAATTTCTTCGCTTATAGGTGGTTCTATCTTCTCAGAGGCTACTTCCGTTGTCGGAGGTGCCGTTTCACATGCAACTAGTGCTATTGCAGGAGTAGGTGGTTCTATTTTTACCGAAGTCACTTGTGCGTTCTCTTTTTGCGATCTGACCATGGCTTATTCGAATTGATAGCTGCTGGTGGACGTGCATTTACTGTCATAACTAGTGAAGGTGGACAGGCCCTAACACTTGCTGAGTCGGGTATCCCGACTTCTGCTTTCGGTTCTGTCTACACCGTTGCCACTGCCGCAATCTTGCCTAGTACCACCAGCAGCGGCGCTGCCGGTTTGCATGCTGTGATAGCACCCACAATTGTTGGGTCGGTTGCAGTATTAGGCAGTGTGTTACTCGGCGCTGTGGTGACTTTCTGATCCTGACTCCTGGACTTGTTGCTTTTGATTTGATTCCATACCCACCGTTTCCGTCTCGATCGCGGATCTCCGCGTATCCAGGTATCTTATTTGCTTGATGTCGCCATCGTAACTTCATTTTTTAGTTCCTTAGATCAGTCACATCAATATTTACTACCATACTAGCAATGATATTCATTCCACAAAGCA
>Ga0153924_1000430_pt1 | contig 26750 bp, 23 predicted proteins | sample TSNJ008MetaG_FD_104709 | JGI IMG/M metagenome (GOLD analysis project Ga0153924, IMG submission 104709) | Attine ant fungus gardens microbial communities from New Jersey, USA - TSNJ008 MetaG | ecosystem: Host-associated > Fungi > Mycelium > Unclassified | place: USA: New Jersey, Wharton State...
CGCAATGCCGCGTCTGTTCGGTACCGACGGGGTTCGTGGTCTCGCCAACGGCGAGCTGACGGCCGCGCTCGCACTGGGTCTTGCCCAGGCGAGCGCGGCCGTCCTCACACACGGACACCATGCGGACGCCCGTCGGGCGTCCGGCCGACCGCGCCCCCGCGCGGTCCTGGCGCGCGACCCGCGCGTCTCCGGTGAGTTCCTCGGTGCCGCTGTCGCGGCCGGGCTCGCCTCCGCCGGGGTCGACGTGCTCGACGCCGGGGTCATCCCCACTCCCGCAGCGGCGTTCCTCGTCGCGGACATCGACGCCGACTTCGGCGTGATGATCTCCGCGTCGCACAACCCCGCGCCGGACAACGGGATCAAGTTCTTCGCAGCGGGCGGCCGCAAGCTCCCCGACGAGGTCGAGGACCGCATCGAAGCGGCCATGCACGACCACTCCGCACCGACCCCCACGGGCGCCGAGGTCGGTCGCATCACCCGCTTCGCCGACGCCGAGGACCGCTACGTCGTCCACCTGCTCGGCACGCTGCCGCACCGGCTCGACGGTCTGCACGTCGTGCTGGACTGCGCGAACGGGGCTGCCGCCGGGGTCTCCCCCGAGGTGTTCGTGAACGCCGGGGCGAAGGTCACGCTGATCGGGGCCGACCCGGACGGCATGAACATCAACGACGGCGTCGGGTCCACCCACATCGACAACCTGGCCCGTGCAGTGCTGTCGCACGGTGCAGACGTCGGCATCGCGCACGATGGCGACGCGGACCGCTGCCTCGCGGTCGACGCCGCCGGCAACGCGATCGACGGCGACCAGATCATGGCGATCCTGGCGCTGTCGCTCAAGGAGCGCGGACACCTCGTGTCGGACACCCTCGTCGCGACGGTGATGTCGAACCTCGGACTGATCCGGGCGATGGCGGACGCCGGCATCGCGGTGGAGCAGACCGCGGTGGGTGACCGCTACGTCCTCGAGAAGATGAACGAGGGCGGATTCTCCCTCGGCGGTGAGCAGTCCGGCCACGTGATCTTCAACGAGTACGCGACCACGGGCGACGGCATCCTCACGGGGCTGCACCTCGTCGCCGAGATGGCGCGTACGGGCAAGTCGCTGCAGGAGCTCGCCTCGTGCATGACGGTGTTCCCGCAGGTGCTCCTCAACGTGCGCGGCGTCGATCGGCACGGGCTGGCCGACCAGGGCGTGCAGGACGCGGTCGCCGCCGCTTCCGCTGCGCTCGGTGACACCGGCCGGGTGCTGCTGCGTCCGTCCGGGACCGAGCCCGTCGTCCGTGTGATGGTCGAGGCCGCTTCGCAGGAGGACGCCCAGCGCATCGCCGACGAGCTCGCCGCCGTGGTCCAGGAGCGTCTGGCGCTCGACGCCGCGTAGGACCTCCCGCAACACAGTCGCGTGGGGCTTCCGGCAAGACACCGGTGTTCGTCGATCGAACACGCGCATGGCGCGGTGCGACACACGAACACCGGTGTTTTGCGTTCAGATCTTGCGGAGCAGCACCGACGACACCTTGTGGTCCGCGGCCTTCTTCAGCACGAGGGTCGCACGGGAGCGCGTCGGCAGCACGTTCTCGAGCAGGTTCGGCTCGTTGATCGCGCGCCACACCTGGGTCGCCGTGTCGATCGCGTCCGAACGCGACAGGCTCGCGAATCGGTGGAAGAACGAGTCCGGGCTCGAGAACGCCTCTTCCTGCAGGGCCAGGAACCGGTCGACGTACCAGGCCTCGATGTCCTTGGTCTTGGCGTCGACGTAGATCGTGAAGTCGAACAGGTCGGACAGCGCGAGTCGCCCGTGCACCGGTGGCGCGAGCACGTTGAGGCCCTCGACGATGAGGATGTCCGGCTGTCGCACGACGATCTCGGCGTTCGGCACGATGTCGTAGACGAGGTGCGAGTAGTACGGCGCCCGGACCTCGGTCGCGCCGCTCTTCACCTGGCTGACGAACCGCAGCAGGGACCGGCGGTCGTAGGACTCGGGGAAGCCCTTCCGGTCCATGATCCCGCGGCGCTCGAGCTCGGCGTTCGGGTACAGGAACCCGTCGGTGGTGACGAGTTCCACGCGCGGGGTGTCCGGCCAGCGCTTCGTGAGCTCGCGGAGCAGTCGCGCGACGGTCGACTTCCCGACGGCGACGGACCCGGCGACACCGATCACGAACGGCGTGCGTCCGGCTCGGTCACCGAGGAATGCCGAGGTCGACGCGTGCAGGTTCCTGGCCCCGGCCGCGTAGAGCGTCAGCAGCCGCGACAGCGGGAGGTAGACCTCCTGCACCTCCTGCATGTCCAACCGGTCGCCGAGACCGCGGAGCTGCACGACCTCGGTCTCGGTGAGGGACAGGTGCTCCTTCGGAGCGAGCTGCGACCACTCGCCACGCGGGATCTCCACGAAGGGGGTCGGGTGCGCGACGGTGGTCTCCGGGATCGGCATGGGAACGAGCGTACAGACGGGAGGCGCAGATCACGTGAGCCGACCGGCCCACGTGATCCGGGCCTCCCGTCCAGTGCTCGGTGTGCGTCCGCAGGACGCGGCGCGTCAGGCGGGCAGGGCCGCCTCGATCGCGGCGATCACCTGCGGTGCGTCCGGCTTCGTGGTCGGCCGGAAGCGCGTGACCGTGCCGTCCGGCGCGACCAGGAACTTCTCGAAGTTCCACGTGACGCGGCCGGCCTTGCCCTCGGCGTCCGGGGTCTCCTTGAGGGCCTGGTAGAGCGGGTGGGCGCTCTTGCCGTTCACCTTGACCTTCTCGGACATCGGGAAGGTGACACCCCACGTGGTGGAGCAGTACTCGTCGATGGCCTCGGAGCTGCCGAGCTCCTGCAGGAACTGGTTGCTCGGGAACCCGAGGACGGTGAAGCCACGCGGGCCGTACTCCTTCTGGAGCGCCTCGAGCTGCTCGTACTGCGGGGCGAGGCCGCACCGCGAGGCGACGTTCACCACGAGCACCGCCTTGTCCGCGTAGGCCCCGAAGGTGGTGTCCTCGCCGTGCAGTGTCGTGATCGCGATGTCATCGAACCGTCCCATGTCCCAAACGTTATCCCCAGCCCTGCTGCTTCGCAGGGTCGGTGTCCAGGCAGACCGTAGGATCGGTGCCATGTGTGGAATCGTCGGCTACGTCGGCAGCAACAGCAGCCAGGACGTGCTCCTCGGTGGTCTCCGTCGGCTCGAGTACCGCGGCTACGACTCGGCGGGCATCGCCGTCGTCGACGGCTCGCACGAGCTGGCCTCGGCGAAGAAGGCCGGCAAGCTCCAGGCCCTCGTCGACGAGCTCGAGTCGCACCCGATCGCCGACGGCGGCACGGGCATCGGACACACCCGCTGGGCGACCCACGGCGGGCCGACCGACGGCAACGCGCACCCGCACCTGGCGGACGGCGGCAAGCTCGCCCTCATCCACAACGGCATCATCGAGAACTTCTCCGAGCTCCGCGCCGAGCTGCAGGCCGAAGGCGTCGAGTTCCTCAGCGAGACCGACTCCGAGGTCGCCGCGCACCTCGTCGCGCGGTCCTTCCGCGAGACCGGTGACCTGACCAGCGCCATGCAGCAGGCCGTGCAGCGGCTCGAGGGTGCGTTCACGCTCCTCGTCGTGCACGCCGACCAGCCCGGCGTCGTCGTCGGCGCCCGTCGCAACTCCCCGCTGGTGGTCGGCCTCGGCGACGGCGAGAACTTCATGGGCTCGGACGTCGCCGCGTTCGTCGCGTTCACGCAGCGTGCCCTCGCCATCGGGCAGGACGAGATCGCCACGATCCGCCCCGACCGTGTCGACGTCATCCACTTCGACGGCACCCCCGCGACGCCGTCCGAGTTCGAGGTGAACTGGGACGCCTCCGCCGCCGACAAGGGCGGCTGGAGCTCCTTCATGGCGAAGGAGATCAGCGAGGAGCCCGAGGCCGTCGCGAAGACGATCCTCGGTCGCGTGCACGACGGCGCCGTGACGCTGACCGACCTCGACCCGATCGCCGAGCGCCTGGCGACGGTCGACCGCGTCATCGTCATCGCCTGCGGCACCGCCGCGTACGCCGGTATCCTCGGCAAGTACGCCATCGAGCAGTGGGCCCGCATCCCGGTCGAGGTCGAGCTCGCCCACGAGTTCCGCTACCGCGACCCCGTGCTGAACGACCGCACGCTCGTCGTCTCGATCAGCCAGTCCGGCGAGACCATGGACACGCTCATGGCCGTCAAGTACGCCCGTGAGCAGGGCGCCCAGGTCCTCTCGATCTGCAACACCCAGGGCGCGACGATCCCGCGCGAGTCCGACGCGGTGATCTACACGCACGCCGGGCCCGAGGTCGCCGTCGCGTCGACGAAGGCCTTCATCGCCCAGGGTGTCGCGTTGTACCTGCTCGGGCTGCACCTGGCCACCCTCCGGGGCACGCTGACGGCCGAGCAGATCGCGGAGCAGGTCGCCGAGCTCGAGGGGCTCGCGCCGAAGCTGCAGCAGACCATCGACGACGCGTCCGGCATCAAGGACCTCGCCCGCTGGATGGCCGACACCCGCAGCGTCCTGTTCCTCGGTCGGCACGTCGGGTACCCGATCGCGCTCGAGGGTGCGCTGAAGCTCAAGGAGCTCGCGTACATCCACGCCGAGGGCTTCGCCGCCGGTGAGCTCAAGCACGGTCCGATCGCGCTCATCGAGCCCGGGCAGATCGTCTTCGTCATCGTGCCGTCCCCGCGTGACCCGCGGTCGCTGCACCCGAAGGTCGTCTCGAACATCCAGGAGATCCGCGCCCGCGGTGCCCGGGTGATCGCGATCGCCGAAGAGGGCGACGCCGCCGTGCTGCCCTTCGCCGACGAGGTCCTGCGCATCCCACTCGCGACGCCGCTGTTCGAGCCGCTGCTCGCGGTCGCGCCGCTGCACATGTTCGGCATGGAGCTCGCCGCGGCCAAGGGCCTCGACGTGGACCAGCCGCGCAACCTCGCGAAGTCGGTCACCGTCGAGTAGTCGGCGATGATCATCGGCATCGGGGTCGACGTGGTCGACCTGGAGCGGTTCGAGCGGGTGCTCGACCGGACGCCGGCGATGCGCGCGCGGTTGTTCACCCCGTCGGAGCTCCTCCGCGACGGGGAGCCCCGACCGATCGCTTCCCTCGCCGCCCGCTTCGCGGCGAAGGAAGCGCTGATCAAGGCCTTCGGGTCGAGTGCGGGGCTGAGCTGGCAGGACCTCGAGGTCGTCTCCGACGACCAGCGGAACCCGTCGCTCACGCTGCGCCAGGGGGCGCAGCGGGTGGCGGAATCGCGGGGCGTCGGGTCGGTGCACCTCTCGCTCTCGCACGACGGAGGGATCGCGACGGCGTTCGTGGTCCTGGAAGGAACAGGGGAACAGACGTGAGTGCGTTCACCGGCATCACGGTCGACCGACCGGCGACGGTTCTGTCGCTGATCGCCAAGGGGGTCGCGTCGTGAGTGGGTTCACCGGCATCACGGTCGACCGACCGGCGACGGTTCTGTCGCTGATCGCCAAGGGGGTCGCGTCGTGAGTGCGTTCACCGGCATCACGGTCGACAGGGAGGCCCTGATCGCCAACTACGGTCGGGTCGCCGAACAGGTGGCCCCGTCCGGCGTCATCGCGGTCGTCAAGGCCAACGGGTACGGGCACGGCGCAGCAGAGGCAGCGCAGGCCTTCGTGGACGCCGGCGCGGAGTGGCTCGGCGTCGCGGACATCGACGAGGCGGTCGCGCTGCGGCAGGCGGGCATCGACGAGGGCGTCCGGATCCTCGCGTGGCTGCACGCCCCCGACGAGGACTTCCGTCGCGCGGCCCGGTACGGCATCACCCCGGCGGTGTCGAGCGTGTCGCAGCTCGCCGCGGCCGCCGACTCCGAGGTCCCGGCGGTGCACATCTGCGTCGACACGGGCCTGAGCCGCAACGGCGCCGTCGAGTCCGAGTGGGCGGAGCTCTTCGCGACCGCCGGCCGGATCGTCCGCGGCGGCAACCGCACCCGGGTCGAGGGACTCATGTCGCACCTGGCGAACTCGTCCCGTGCGGACGACCTCGACCAGGACGCCGCACTGCAGCGGGCGCTCGACGGCCTCGCCGCGAACGGCATCGTGCCGGACATGGTGCACCTCGCCGCCAGTGCCGCGAGCATCGCCGTGCCGGAAACCCGCCGTGACGTCGCCCGGGTCGGTCTCGCGCTGTACGGCCTCAGCCCCTTCGCCGACCGCACCTCGGCCGACCTCGGTCTCCGCCCGGCGATGCGGGTGACGGCAGCGGTGCTCCGGACGGTGCCGGTCCGGGCGGGCGAGGGCGTCAGCTACGGCTACACCTGGCGTGCCGAGACGGACACGCGGCTCGCGGTCATCGGCCTCGGCTACGCGGACGGCTTCGACCGCGACTTCGGCAACCGCGTCTCGGTCCGCATCGGCGACCGGACGTTCCCGGTCGTCGGGCGTGTGGCCATGAACGCGATGCACGTCGACATCGGTGACGCCGACGTGCAGGTCGGCGACGAGGCCGTGCTCTGGGGCGACCCGGCGAACGGCGACCCCGCGGTCGAGGAATGGGCGGCGGCCGTCGGCACGATCAACTACGAGGTGGTCGCCCGGGTCGGCCGCAGCGTGGAACGGAGGACGACGTGAACGCGCCGCTGCGCCGGGCCGAGATCGACCTCGACGCCTACCGAGCCAACCTCGACCTGGTCCGCGAGTGGATGGACCCCGTCGAGCTCATGGCGATCATGAAGGCCGACGCGTACGGGCACGGCCTCGAACCGATCGCGCTCGCCGCGGTCGACGCCGGCATCCGGTGGATCGGTGTGCTGACGGTCCCCGCGGCCCTGCGGCTGCGGTCGATCGGTGTCAGCGAGGACGTGCACCTCTTCACGTGGCAGCACGACCCCGCCCTGGACTTCCGCGACGCGATCGACTCGGCGGTCGACATCGGGGTCTCGAACGTGCCGGAGCTGCAGCGCGTCATCGACGCCGTCGACCAGCGACCCGCGCGCGTGCACCTCGGGTTCGACTCCGGGCTGCACCGCGACGGGGCGACCCCGGAGACCTGGCCGGCGCTCGTGTCGCTCGCGCTGGACGCACAGCGGGCCGGCCGCATCGAGGTCGTCGCCGCCTACACGCACCTGGCGGAGTCGTCGGACCAGGACGACACCGACGCCGTGGCGCTCTTCGACGCCGCTGTCGAGCGGGCCGACGACCTCGGGCTCGACATCCCGACGGAGCACGTCGCGGCGTCGCTCGCCGGGCTCGAGCGCAAGGAGTTCCGCAAGGACATGGTCCGCATGGGCGCGAACCTGTTCGGCATCCCCGGTGCCGACGGGGTCTCCGCCGCCGACCTCGGCCTCGAACCCGTCATGACCCTCACCGCCTCCGTCGCGAAGACCAAGCGGGTGCCCGTCGACACCGGCGTCTCGTACGACTACACGTACCGGACGACCACCGAGACGACCCTGGCGCTCGTGCCGGTCGGGTACGCCGACGGGGTGCCGCGGCTCGCCCAGGGCCGGATCGAGGTCGCCATCGCCGGCAAGCGGTACCCGATCGCGGGTCGTGTGGCGATGGACCAGTTCCTGGTGGACGTCGGCGACGCCGACGTCCGGACCGGTGACGCCGTCGTGCTGTTCGGCACGGGGGAGCACGACGAGATGACCGTCCTGGAGTGGGGTGAGGCGCTCGGCACCATCGGCGAGGAGATCGTCTGCCGCATCGGCGCCCGTGTCCCGCGGGAGTACCAGGGCCACGGCGTCGAGGGGCACGTCGCGGAGTACCTCCGGGGCGAGCGGTGACCGACGCCCGCGTCCTGCTCGACACCGCCGTCGCGACGACCGACGAGATGGGCTCACTCGGCGCCCGGCTCGCCGCGGTCCTGCGCGCCGGGGACCTCGTCGTGCTGACCGGTCCGCTCGGCGCCGGCAAGACCACGCTCACCCGGGGCCTCGGCGCCGCGCTGGGCGCTCGGGGGCAGGTGTCCAGCCCGACGTTCGTGCTCGCCCGCACCCACCCGACCACGTCCGGCCCGGACCTCGTGCACGTCGATGCGTACCGACTGTCCGACCCCGTGGAGCTCGACGACCTCGACCTCGACTGGGACGCCTCGATCGTCGTGGTGGAGTGGGGCCGCGGCTTCGTCGACGGCATCTCGGACAGCGTGCTCGACGTCGAGATCGTCCGCGCGACCGGTGCCGACGCGGGTGCCCCGGAGGACGACGCCGACCCGGACGACGTCCCCGACGAGCCCCGCCGGGTGATCGTCACCGCCACCGGACCGCGGTGGTCCGACGCGGTCCTCTGAGGGTCACATCCGCCAGTCCCGACCCACCGCTTCGCCCTCGCGGAAGAGGAGCCCGGTCGGCCCACCGGCGGGGAGGGTCGCTGCCCACGCCACCCACTTCGCGCTCTCGATCGCCGGGACGTCCTCGGGGTCGAGCCCGAGCTCCGGATGCGAGGCGACCTGCGCCGGGTCGACCGCGTTGACGAGGACGTCCGTGCCCGTGAAGGCGCCGGCGAGGGTCCGGGAGAGCACGTTCAGGGTGTGCTTCGCGAACGCGTGCGCCGGCGAGAAGACGGTCGGTCCGGCGGCTTCGACCAGGCACCACACCGCACTGGACACGTTGACGACGCGGCCGGCCGGCGAGGCCACGAGGAGCGGTCGGAACGCCTGCACGAGCGCCAGCGGGGCGATGACGTCGATCTCCAGTCCGAGCCGGACGGCGTCGACGTCCGCGTCGAGCAGTGAACGGACGTCCATGTCGGGCATGGTGCTCGCGTTGTTCACGAGCACGTCGAGCCGTCCGTGCTCGGCTGCGACCGTGGCGGCGAGGTCGGGGAACGACGCCGTGTCCGTGAGGTCGAGGAGTGCGGCGGACGCCGAGCCTCCGTCCGCCCGGATCTCGGCGGCGCGGGCCTCGGCCTGTGCGCGGTCGCGCGCCGTGACGACGACGTGGTGGTCCTGCTCCGCGAGCAGCCTCGCGGTCGCGAAGCCGAGCCCGAGCTCCCGCCCGGCGCCGGTGACGAGTGCGGTCTTCTGTGTCATGGGACGTCCTCCTGTTCGGATGCCTCGATGGTCCCGCGAGCCCCTCACTCGGCACTGACGTCCCGCTGACACGGCATAGGATCGTCCTCCGGTCGACCGCCGGCCGGTGGCCAGCGCCGGAGGACGACCGACGGAGGTCCACGTGCTCGTGACGCTCTCGACCCGGGGCGAGGCCGCCCCTGACCTCTCCCACCTGCTGCACAAGCACCCCGGCCGGGCGCAGTCCTTCGACCTCAGCGTCGGGACCGCGCACGTCTTCTACCCCGCCGACACCGCCGAGGTCTGCACCGCCGCGCTCCTGCTGGAGATCGACGCCGTCGCCCTCGCCCGGAGCAAGCGCTACGGCGCGGACGCGCAGGCGCTGTCCCGCTACGTGAACGACCGGCCGTACGTGTCGACGTCGATGCTCGCGCTCGCGATCGGACAGGTGTTCCGGAGCGCGATGGCGGGCAAGAGCGAGTCCCGGCCGGAGCGTGCCGCGGCACCGATCGACCTTGACGTCGCCCTGACGAGCGTGCCGAGCGAACCGGACGCGCACGGTGTCGGCCTGGCCACCCGACTGTTCGCTCCGCTCGGATGGGCGGTCGAGGAGACCCGCCGCCCGCTCGACGACACCCGCCCGGAGTGGGGCGACGCCCGGACCGTGGGGCTGCGCCTCCGGGGGAGCGTCCGGCTGTCCGATGCGCTCCGGCAGCTGACGGTGCTGCTGCCGGTGCTCGACGACGCGAAGCACTACTGGGTCGGGGACGACGAGGTCGGCAAGCTCCTCCGCCGGGGCGAGGGGTGGCTGGCCGAGCACCCGCTCCGGGACCTCATCACCACGCGGTCGCTGGCGCACCAGCGCTCCCTGGTCGAGGACGCGACGAGCCGCCTGCTCGGGCTCGACGAGACGAGCGCTGCGACCGCGGACGGCGCAGCTGCGACCACGGACAGGACGGAGGTCGCCGCCGAGACCCCGCTCCACCGTCGCCGCGCCGAGGCCGTCCTCACCGCGCTCGCCGACACGGGTGCCAGCACCGTGGCGGACGTCGGCTGCGGCGAGGGCGCGCTCCTCCGGCACCTGGTGGCCGACCGCACGTTCACGACGGTCATCGGCACCGACGTCGCACCGCGCGAGCTCGAACGCGCCGAGCGCCGCCTGCACCTCGACGAGGCGAGCGACGAGCAGCGGGCACGGGTCCGGCTGCTGCAGTCCTCGGTGACCTACTCCGACGACCGCATCGCCGGGCTGGACGCGATCGTCCTCATGGAGGTCGTCGAGCACGTGGACCACGAGCGGCTGCCGGCCCTCGAGACGTCGATCTTCGCCGCGGCTCGCCCGGCGGCGGTGGTGGTGACGACCCCGAACGCGGAGCACAACGTCCGGTTCGAACGGCTCGCCGCCGGGCGGTTCCGGCACTCGGACCACCGGTTCGAGTGGACCCGCGACGAGTTCCGAGCCTGGGCCACCGCGGTCGGCGACCGGCACGGGTACACGACCGAGTTCCGCCCCGTCGGCGACGACGACCCCGAGGTCGGTCCGCCCACCCAGCTCGCACTGTTCCGCCGCCTGCGCGGCTCGGAGGACGCCGCATGAACGACCGCACCAGCAGCACCGACCTGACCATCCCGGAGATGTCCCTCGTGCTCCTCGTCGGCACGAGCGGCTCCGGCAAGTCGACGTTCGCCGCGCAGCACTTCGGTCCCTACGAGACGCTCTCGAGCGACGTGTTCCGCGGGCTCGTCTCGAACGACGAGGACGACCAGTCGGCAACCCCTGAGGCGTTCGACGCGCTGAAGCACGTCGCAGCACTCCGGCTCCGGAAGGGACTCCTCACCGTGGTGGACGCGACCAACGTCCAGCCCGAGGCACGTCGGGACTTCGTCCGGCTGGCCCGGGACCACGACGTCCTGCCGGTCGCGATCGTGCTCGACGTCCCGGAGTCGGTGTGCGTCGCGCGCAACGCCGCCCGGCCCGGACGGGACTTCGGGGCCGCGGTGGTCCGTCGGCAGCAGGGCCAGCTCCGACGCGGGCTGAAGGGCCTCGGCAAGGAGGGCTTCCGTCGTGTGCACGTCCTCCGTGGCGAGGACGAGATCGCCGCGGCGACGATCGTCCGGCAGCCCCTCCTCAACGACCGGAAGGGTGAGCACGGCCCGTTCGACGTCGTCGGCGACGTACACGGCTGCCGGTCCGAGCTCGAGTCGCTGCTCGGCCGGCTCGGCTGGTCCCTGGTCCACGACGAACTCGGTCGTCCGGTCGACGCCGTGCACCCCGACGGCCGTCGGGCGCTGTTCCTCGGCGACCTGGTCGACCGCGGCCCGGACACCCCCGGCGTCCTCCGGCTCGTGATGGGCATGGTGCGGAACGGGCACGCGCTCGCCGTCCCGGGCAACCACGAGGACAAACTCGTCCGCGCCCTGGACGGCCGCAAGGTGCAGACGTCGCACGGTCTCGCCGAGACCCTCGCCCAACTGGCCGCCGAGCCCGAGGAGTTCCGCACCGAGGTCCGGGAGTTCTGCCGCTCGCTCGTCGGGCACCTGGTGCTCGACGACGGTGCCCTCGTCGTCGCGCACGCCGGCATGACGGAGCAGTACCAGGGCCGGGCGTCCGGACGGGTGCGGTCGTTCGCGCTGTACGGCGACACCACCGGCGAGAGCGACGAGTACGGCCTGCCGGTCCGGTTGCCGTGGGCGGACTCCTACCGGGGGTCGGCGATGGTCCTCTACGGGCACACGCCGACCGTCGACACCGAGTGGATCAACGGCACGATGTGCCTCGACACCGGGTGCGTGTTCGGCGGGAAGCTCTCCGCACTCCGGTACCCGGAACGCGAGGTCGTGCAGGTGGACGCCGAGCGCGTGCACTACGAGCCGGCCAAGCCGCTCGAGCCGCTGCGCGGCCCGGCCACGTCGTCGACGGACGGCGACGCGGCGCAGGCGGGTCGCGCATCCAGTCCGATCCAGCAGACTGACGGGAGGCGCGGTGCCGGTCCGTCACCACGTCGCGTCCCCGGCGTCCTCCCCATCGAGGACGTGACCGGCAAGCAGATCGTCGAGACCCGGCACCACGGCCGGATCGGGATCCGCGCCGAGAACGCGGCGGGCGCGCTCGAGGTGATGAGCCGCTTCGCGATCGACCCGCGCTGGCTGCCCTACCTCCCGCCGACGATGAGCCCGGTGGCGACGAGCGCGCTCCCCGATCACCTGGAACACCCTGCCGAGGCGTTCGCGTACTACCGCGGGCAGGGCGTGACGCAGGTCCGGATGGAGGAGAAGCACATGGGCTCCCGGGCCTCGGTGCTCCTCGCCAGGGACCCGGCACGGTTCGACGCGCCGGCCGGCTGGCACGGCATCGCGTACACCCGCACCGGACGCTCGTTCTTCGACGAGGCGACCTCCGCCACGTTCACCGAACGACTGTCCGACGCGTTCGAGCGCGCCGGACTGTGGGCCGAGCTCGGCAGCGACTGGATCCTGCTCGACGGCGAGGTGCTGCCGTGGGCGGTGAAGGCCGAGGGCATGATCCGTGACTGGTACGCCGAGGTCGGCGCTGCCGCGGCCAGGGCGTTCCCGAGCGCGATCGCGGCGCTGGAGTCCGCCCGCGACGCCGGCGTCGACGTGTCCGCCTTGCTCGACCGGACCCGGCGGCGGTCGGACGACGCCGAGGCGTACGTCGCCTCGTACCGGCGCTACGCGACCCCGGCCACCGGCATCGACGACGTGCGGTTCGCCCCGTTCCAGGTGCTCGCTGCGGAGGGCCGCACGTTCGCCGACCGTCCGCACGGGTGGCACATGGACGTGGCCGACCGGCTCGCGGCGACCGCGCCCGACGTCGTCCGGGCAACGCGGTCGGTGCTCGTCGACGTCGACGACGAGGCGAGCCGGGCAGCAGCGACGGACTGGTGGCAGGAGCTCACGGGCGCCGGCGGCGAAGGCGCGGTCGTGAAGCCCGAGGGGAACCTGACCCGCGGGCCGAAGGGCCTCGTGCAGCCGGGCGTGAAGGTGCGCGGGCGCGAGTACCTGCGGATCATCTACGGGCCGGAGTACACCGAGCCCGGGAACCTCGCGCGACTGCGGGACCGCGACCTCGGCCACAAGCGGTCGATGGCGTTGCGTGAGTACGCCCTCGGCCTGGAGTCGCTCGAGCGCTTCGTGGCCGGTGAGCCGCTGTGGCGCGTGCACCAGCCGGTGTTCGGTGTGCTGGCGATGGAGTCGGAGCCGGTGGACCCGCGCCTCTGACACTCGCGAGCACCCCGATGGAACCGATCGGCCCCGACCGGACACCAACTGGGAAAGGGACCGGAACGGGGAAGCAGACGGTGGACGACGAAGGACTGTGGCACGCAGCGCGGAACGGTGACCCGCGCGCGTACGAGCAGGTGTACGAACGACACCGCGACCGGGTGTTCGGACAGGCCGCACGCCTGTTGCGCTCCCGGATCGAAGCGGAGGACGTCACCGCGCTGGTGTTCCTCGAAGCCTGGCGGCGCCGCGCGGACGTCCGGGTCGTCGACGGGTCGGTGCTGCCCTGGCTGCTGGTGACCACGAACAACGTCGTCCGGAACGTGGCACGGGCGGCCCGTCGGCACCGTGCGGCGATGGACCGCATCGCGTCGCTCGCCCCGGTCCGCGCCGAGGCCGAGGAAGCCTTCGACGACGTCGACTCCGGCCCGGAACGGTCGGCGGTGCGTCGGGCGCTCGCCGCGCTCCGTACGCCGGACCGCGACGTCCTGGTCCTCTGCGTCGTCGGCGAGCTGCCGATGGAGGCAGCCGCTGCCGCACTCGGCGTACCCGTCGGCACCGTGAAGTCCCGACTCTCCCGGGCGAAGCGCCGGCTCGCCGAACAGCTCAGCGGACCCTCCGGCAGCTCCGATCCACTCGCCGGCCTCACGTCGAAGGAGGAAGCACGATGAACGACGTCCGGTTCGACCCGCAGCGAGACGCCGCGATCCGCGCGGTCCTCCGCGACGAGGTCACAGCATCCCGCACCGGGGGCTCCCTCCGTCGGCTCCGCATCGTCGTCGCGATCGTGGTGGCCGGGCTGCTCGCACTGGGTGGTGGCGGGTACGCGCTCGCCGCCGCGCACCCCGAGTTGTTCGGCTCGAGCGCCGCTGCCCCCGATGCCCCGAGCAGCGCCCCAGCGCCGGCGTCGTCCGGTCCGGTGGGGTCGCCGATCGTCCCCACCGAGGAACCGACGGCTCCCCGCTCGACCCCGCCCGCGGTCGCACCGTCGCCGAGCCCGCTGCCGGTGGCCGCCGTGCCGCTCATCGTGACACCGACCGACGGCACGACCAGTCCCGGCGGCGCGATCACGATCTCCGGCACCGGGACGCCCGGATCGCACGTGTACCTGACGGAGTACTGCACGCTCGCGCCGCCGGCCTGCACCGTGCCCGAGGAACTCGGTCAGCCGGGGCAGCCGCAGATCGTCGTCGGTGCGGACGGGCGCTGGAGCACCACCACGTCGATCGTGCCGCCGCAGACGCTGACGTTCCGCGTCGCCGCCAGCGCCGCGTTCGTCAGCGCGGACGGATCCACCGTCGGCACGGGCTCCGGCTCGTCGCCGGAGCGCCGGTTCACCGTGACCGGATCGGCGGGATGAGCCCTCGGGCGGGAGCGGTCGTGGGGGGCGCTCCCGCCCGGGGCGAGGAGGGCGACGACACGCCTACGATGGACGGGTGCTGCTCGCCATCGACACCTCCGCCGGGACCTCCGTGGCCGTCGTCGACCCGACCACCGGCCAGGTGCGCGCGACGCGGAGCACCGAGGACAGCCGCCGTCACGCCGAGGTGATCGGCCCGTTCCTCGCCGAGGTCCTCGACGAGGCCGGCATCACCGGAGCGGACGTCTCCGGCGTCGTCGCCGGCATGGGTCCGGGGCCCTTCACCGGCCTCCGCGTCGGCATCGCCGCCGCCCGCACCTTCGCCGCGGCACGCGGCGTCCCGTTCCTCCCCCTCGTCAGCCACGACGCCGTCGCCGCCGACCAGCGTGCGTCCGGCCGGGACGGCGCGTTCGTCGTCCTGACGGACGCCCGCCGGCGCGAGGTCTACTGGAGCGTGTACGACCAGACCGGCACACGCGTCGCGGGTCCGGGACTCGCGAAGCCGGACGACCTCGACGAGGCGATCCGTGCCTCCAGGCCGGACGCCGTGGGCTGGGACCGCGTGACCGTCGCGTCCATCCCGGCCTGGAGGCTCGGCGCGCTCGCCGCGGACCGGCTCGCCTCCGGCACGCCCTTCGCCCAGGACACGCCCCTCTACCTCCGCGACCCCGACGTGACCGTGCCGGGTGCGCCGAAGCGGGTGAAGCAGTGACCCTGCCCGACGGGCTGCGCCTGCGGCGCGCCCACCCGCAGGACCTCGACGACGTGATGTGGTTGGAGCACACGTCGTTCCCGACGGATGCCTGGTCGGCGTCGCAGATGTCCGGCGAGCTGTACTCGCCACACGGGTACTACGTCGTGGTCGAGACCACCGAGGACGGTGCGCCGACGATCGTCGGCTACGCGGGGCTCTCCTCGCTCGCGGGCAACCCCGTCGCCGACGTCCAGACCATCGCGGTCGCGGCCGAGCAGCGCGGGGAGGGCATCGGCCGGGTGCTCTTCACCGAGCTCCTCGACGAGGCCCGACGGCGCGGCGTGCAGGAGGTCTTCCTCGAGGTCCGTGCGGACAACCCCGTCGCCCAGGCGATGTACACCGCGTTCGGGTTCGAGCGGATCGCCGTGCGCCCGCGGTACTACCAGCCGGACGGGGTCGACGCGTGGGTGATGCGGGCATCGCTGACCCCGGCACCCAGCGGCCCGGCACCCAGCGGCCCGGGCCCGATCGGGCAGGAGGCCCTCGATGACCGCAGCTGAACCCCTCGTGCTCGGCATCGAGACGAGCTGCGACGAGACGGGCGTGGGCATCGTGCGGGGGACGACCCTGCTCGCGAACGTCATCGCGTCGAGCATGGACGAGCACGCGCGCTACGGCGGGGTCGTGCCCGAGGTCGCCGCGCGGGCGCACCTCGAGGCGATGACCCCGACGCTGTCCGCCGCGCTCGAGCAGGCCGGTGTCACCCTCGACGAACTCGACGCCGTCGCGGTCACCGCCGGCCCGGGCCTCGCCGGTGCGCTCATGGTCGGGGTCGGTGCCGCGAAGGCGCTCGCCGTGGCGACGGGCAAGCCGCTGTACGGAGTGAACCACCTGGTCGGGCACGTCGGTGCCGACGTCCTGCGGTCCGACGGCTCCGAGATCGAGCTGCCGACGGTGGCGCTCCTCGTGTCGGGTGGCCACACGTCCCTGCTGCTCGTGCGCGACCTGGTGGGCGACGTCGAGCTCCTCGGCGAGACCATCGACGACGCGGCGGGCGAGGCGTTCGACAAGGTCGCACGGTTGCTCGGGCTGCCGTACCCGGGCGGTCCGCAGATCGACCGGGCGGCGGCCGACGGCGACCCGACCGCGATCCGGTTCCCCCGCGGGCTCACCCTGCCGAAGGACATGGCCGCGCACCGCTACGACTTCTCGTTCTCCGGGCTGAAGACCGCCGTGGCGCGGTGGGTCGAGCGCTGCCGCGACGAGGGGCGCGAGGTCCCCGTGGCCGACGTCGCCGCGAGCTTCCGGGAGGCCGTGGTCGACGTGCTTCTGACGAAGGCCCTGAACGCCTGCGCGGACACCGGGGTCGACCGGCTGCTGCTCGGCGGTGGCGTGGTGGCGAACGCCCGGCTGCGTGCCGTGGCCGAGGAACGCTGCGCGGCGGCCGGGGTCGCGCTGCGGATCCCGCCGTTCGACCTCTGCACCGACAACGGGGCGATGATCGCGGCGGTCGGCGCCCGGCTCGTCGCCGAGGGCCACGAACCGAGCGACCTCGGGATCGCGGCGGACTCGACGTTGCCGGTGACGACCGTCCAGGTCTGAGGCGGCAGCGCGCCTGGCCGCGTCGGGCAGTGCGCGGGTTCGGGATCTGCCCCGGCGTGTGTGGGAGGATTCACAGGGCACCGACGACCGAGGTGCCGAGAGGGGTGGACGGTGTCCGATCAGAACCAGTGGCCGAAGCCGGGCGAATCGACGCCGGACGGTGGGGCCTCCGCGAACCAGCCGGCTCCCGAGCAGTGCGCGCCGTCGAGTGCCGCGCAGCCCGAGTTCGGCCAGCCGCAGCAGTACGGGGCTTCTGCTCCCGAGGGCTCCGCGGACGCACCGCAGAACCCGTACGCCGCGCCGAGCAACCCGTACGCAGCGCCGGGCCAGCCGGGCCAGCCGGGCCAGCCGGGTCAGCAGGGCCAGCCGGGCTACGGCGCCCCGCAGAACCCGTACGCGGCGCCGCAGAACCCCTACGCGGCCCCACAGAATCCGTACGCCGCTCCGCAGCAGCCGAACCAGAACCCGTACGGCGCTCCGCAGGGATCGAACCCGTACGCCGCCCCGGCCTACGCGCCCGGCGGCTACCAGCCCTACGCGCAGCGTCCGAAGACGAACGTGCTCGCGATCCTGTCGATCGTCTTCGCCTTCGGCGGCATCATCATCTGGCCGCTCGTGATCCTCACGAGTCCGGCCGGCGCGATCATGGGACACATCGCCCTCGGCAAGATCAAGCAGACGGGTGAGGGCGGACGAGGTCTGGCGCTCGCCGGGGTGATCGGCGGCTGGGTGCTCACCGGCCTGTTCATCCTGATCGTCGGGCTGTTCATCATCATCGGTGTGGCCGCGGGGTCGTCGAGCAACTACGACTACGGCTACGACTCGGGCGCCTTCATCGGCTGACCCTGACCGATCCGGTGTGGCCGGGTGGCATCGCCACCCGGCCATCGTCGTGTCCGGACCCGGTCAGCGCCCGGCCCCGACCACCGGACCCGGTCAGCGCCCCGCGCCCGGCCCGGCCACGTCGGTGAGCCGCTCGCACAGGATCGCGGTGTGTCGTCCCTCCAGGCGGGTGAGCACGAGCGTGACGCGACCGCGTCCGCGCAACCGCAGCCGCTTCCGGAACTGCGCCGGGTCCACGTCGACGCCGCGCTTCTTGATCTCGACGGTGCCGATGTCGTCCGAGGCCAGTCGTGCGGCGAGCTGCTTGACGTCGAGCGGCAGCGTGTCGATGACCCGGAACCCCTGGGCGAACGGTGTCGTGACCGCCTGGTCCGAGGTGACGTAGGCGATGCCGTCGGAGAGCATGCGGCCGTCGATCGACCGCGCGAGGTCGCCGATGAGCCGTGCTCGGATGACCGCGCCGTCGGGTTCGTAGAGGTACGCGCCGAGGGGGCCGACGGGCGCGTCATCGGCGTCGAACGCGCCCACGAGCTCCGCGATTCCGTGCTGCCCGATGACGGTGGCCGCGCGACGGATGCCCGGCCGGGCGAGCGGGCCGAACCAGAGGGCGAGCTCGACGACCTCGCGGTCGACCGACGTCCACTGCGCCTCGGCGGTGTCGGGGATGAGGTCGCGGTCGACGCCCGGCCCGAGCTTCACGCCGGTCGGGGTCGTCGTGGCCGCGGCGAACACGGTGTCGAGCGACGGGGACCAGTCGTCCGGGTCGGCCAGTCGCTTCGTGTTCGTGTGCCCGGAGGTGCGCCGCGCCGGGTCCATCCAGACGCCGTCGACCCGCGACAGGTCGAACCCGGCCGCGTCGCCGAGTTCCACACGCGCACTCGGCCAGAGCGCGAGGTTGTGCGTCGCCACGGCCGCGGTCACCTCGTCGCGGTCGACCGCGGTGACCTCGAGGTCGAGCGCGGCCATCGCCATCGCGTCCCCGCCGATGCCGCACCCGAGGTCGGCGACCCGCGTCAGCCCGGCGGCGGCGAAGCGCCCGGCGTGCTGCGCGGCGACCTGCAGGCGGGTCGCCTGTTCGAGGCCGGCCTCGGTGAAGAGCATCCGTGCGGCGAAGCCCCCGAACTTCCCGCGGGCCTTCTGGCGCAGCTTGGCCTGCGTCAGGACCGCCGCCACGAGCCCGGGGTCGTGGCCCTCGGAGCGCAGTCGGGAGACGACCCGGACGATCTCACCACCGTCGGACACGGCCGGGGTACGGTCGAGCAGGGCCATCCCCTCGGGGGTCAGCAACTGGGCGAGATCGGCGGCTTCCACCCGACGATCCTCCCAGGTCGCCGTGAGCCCGGTCGGACGTTGGCACTCGGATTGACCGAGTGCCAACGACGCCCTAGAGTTGGGGCGGTTGGCACTCTCCTGTGCGTAGTGCCAACACGGTTTTCATCTGTACCGAGTCTGTACCGAGAAAGAAGAGGTCACCGTGGCCGTCAGCATCAAGCCGCTCGAGGATCGCATCGTCATCCGCCAGGTCGAGGCGGAGCAGACCACTGCTTCCGGTCTGGTCATCCCGGACACCGCGAAGGAGAAGCCCCAAGAGGGCGAGGTCGTCGCCGTGGGTCCGGGTCGTATCGACGACAACGGCAACCGCGTCCCGCTCGACGTCGCCGTGGGTGACAAGGTCATCTACTCGAAGTACGGCGGCACCGAGGTCAAGTACTCGGGCGAGGACCTCCTCGTCCTCTCGGCCCGCGACGTCCTCGCGGTCATCGAGCACTGAAGTAACGAGCACTGAGACAGCGTTCTCTGCTGCGAACGCCCCGTTCGGCTCCGGCCGGCGGGGCGTTCGTGCGTTCGCTGCGGGGTTCCGTTGGGTGCGTGGTTGCGTTCGGACTGCCTGGAGGCGCGGTGCGGCCCCGCAGCGTCGGCGCCCGTTCCTAGGATGGTTCCGTGAGTGAACCGACCCCGGCGCGCCCGGTCCGCAGCGAGGCATCCGTCGGCGTCGTGCAGGCGATCGTCGCGTACGGCCTCTGGGGTCTCATGCCCCTGCTCTTCGCGGCGATGGCCCCCGCTGGCGCGTTCGAGATCGTCGCCTGGCGGGTCGTCTTCGGTCTGGTCTTCTGCGCCGTGGCGATCGCCGTCACCCGGTCGTTGCTCCGGACACGGTCCCTGATGGCCCAGCGCCGGGTGATGCTCGTGATGGGCCTCGCGGCGGTGCTCATCCTGGTGAACTGGACCGTGTACGTCGCGGCGACGACCACCGGCCACACGGTCGAGGCTGCGCTCGGCTACTTCATCAACCCGCTCGTCACGATCGCGCTCGGCGTGGTCGTGCTCCGCGAACGCCTCCGCCCGCTGCAGTGGACGGCCGTCGGGATCAGCGTCGTGGCGGTCGTCGTCATCGCGGTGGGCTACGGCCGCATGCCGTGGATCTCGCTCGCACTGGCGTTCTCGTTCGGCCTGTACGGGCTCGTGAAGAAGCGCGTCGGCGGTACGGTGGACGCACTGTCCGGGCTGACGATCGAGACCGTGTGGCTGCTGCCGATCGCGGTGGTCACGCTCGTGGTGCTCGGAGCGACAGGGCTCGGCGGCGGGGTGACGTTCACGAGCGAGGGCTGGGTGCACGTCCTCGTGACGGTGCTGACCGGGCCGGCGACGGCCGTGCCGCTCCTGCTGTTCGCGTCCTCTGCCCGTCGGGTGAGCCTGTCCACGCTCGGGCTGACGCAGTACCTCGCGCCGATCATGCAGCTGCTCGTCGGTGTCGTCGTGCAGCACGAGCCGATGTCGGGCGCCCGCTGGTTCGGCTTCGGGATCGTGTGGCTGGCCCTCGTCATCCTGACCGTGGACTCGTTCGCTGCCGCTCGGGCATCGCGGCGCCGGGCGCTGGCACCCACCGCGGCCGAGCCGGTCTGACGGGCCCGCACCGCGCCTCCAGGCCGGTCCTCTGTCGGTTCTGGACCCGCCAAAGCGACAGTCCCCCGCGGGAGTTCCGCGGGGGACTGTCGCTTTCGCAGTGGTGTTACTTCTTGACCGAGCCCTGGATGGCGCTCTGGTAGACGGGCTTGTTGTCGCCGTCGAACTTGTAGATGCCGATGTAGGCGCTCGACGGGTCGTTGTTGTCGTCGAACGGACCGATGCCCGACGGACCCGTGTAGTGGATGTCCTCACCCTTGTCGAGCAGGTCCTTGCAGTCCTTGAACGTCGAGCACTCGGTGCCGCCGTCGGCTCCGGACACCGCGGCCATGTTGGCCTGGATGGTGCCCGAGTCCGTGCCCTTGCCCTTCACCGCGGCGAGGGCGGCGAGGACGGTGGCGTCGTAGGACTCCGCCGCGTACGAGTAGTCGGCGAGGTCCTTGCCCGACGACTTCTTGTAGTACGCCGCGAGCTGCGCCTTGAACTCGTCCTTCGGCGAAGCGCCGGGGATCGTGCCCTGTGCGCCGGTCAGCGTGCCCTTGTCGAAGTCCTTCGAGTAGTCCGCCGTGTTGCCGTCGGACATGTAGATCTTCGACATGTCGGCGTCCTGGGACTTCAGCTCCGGGATGATCGACTTCGTCTCGTCGAACGCGAGGACGACGATGGCGTCGGGCTTCGTGGCGAGCGCCGCGGTGACCTCGGACGAGAACGTCGTCTGGCCGGGCGGGAACTCCTGGCCCTTGCCCTTGCCGCCGTAGACCACGGATCCGCCGGAGTCCTCGACGGCCTTCTGCACGGTGTTGCGGAGGCCGGTGCCGTAGGTGTCGTTGAAGACCAGGAACGCGACCTTGGCGTTGCCGTCACCCGTGACGAGCTGGCCGAGCGCCGAACCCTGCACCGAGTCCGGCGGAGCGGTCCGGTAGTAGTACGACGAGTAGCCCGAGAGGTCCGCCGCGGTGTTCGCGGGGGAGATCTCCACGATGCAGTTGCTCGTCAGCTGGTCGATGACGTTGAGCGTGACGCTGGAGGACTCGGCGCCGATCGCGACCGGGACCTTCGCGTTCACGAGCTTCGTGGCCGCGGAGCTCGACACGGTCATGTCGTTGCTGTCGCCGGAGTCGGTGGCGGGGTCGATCGTGACGTCCTTGTCGAGGACGCCGCCGGCGGCGTTGATGTCCTGCACCGCGAGTCCCACACCGGACTCGGCGGGCGGGTTGAGGTACGCCAGCGAACCGGTGAGCGGCAGGATCGTGCCGATCTTCAGCGCGTCGGTGCCGGGGGTGTCTGGGGCCTTGCAGCTCGCGGCGGGGTCCTTCTTCGCGCCGCTGGACGCGGAGTTGGACGGGGACGCGCTGCCGCTGGTGGAACAGGCGGCGAGCAGGAGCGCCGCCGCTCCGGCCACTGCCAGTGCCGTGGTGGCACGGGTGGTTCTGATCATCCGTGGTGCCCTTTCTCTTCGCGGAAGGCCCCGGCGCATCGGGTCGAGCGCGGCGTCCTCCACGTGGGATGACGAGAAAGCTAGAGCGGATGTGTTTCGCCCGTGTGTCGATCATCCACCCCTGAGTGTTTCGTTACAGACCCGTGATGAATCTGAGCGGACGCACAAACGCCCCGCTCCGGATCGGAGCGGGGCGTTCGGGATGGACTGGTCAGCCGCGGTAGTTCGGCGCCTCGACGACCATCTTGATGTCGTGCGGGTGCGACTCCTTGAGCCCGGCGGCCGTGATCCGGACGAACTTGCCGCGTGCCTTGAGTTCCGGCACGGTGCGGCCGCCGACGTAGAACATCGACTGGCGGAGGCCGCCGACGAGCTGGTAGACGGCGTTCGCGACGGAGCCGCGGTAGGGCACCTGGCCCTCGATGCCCTCGGGGATGAGCTTCTCGTCCGAGGGGACGTCGGCCTGGAAGTAGCGGTCCTTCGAGTACGAGGTCTTCTCGCCGCGGGTCTGCAGGGCGCCGAGAGAGCCCATCCCGCGGTAGGCCTTGTACTGCTTGCCGCCGACGAACACCAGCTCGCCCGGGGACTCGTCCGTGCCGGCCAGCAGCGAGCCGAGCATCACGGTGTCCGCTCCGGCGACCAGGGCCTTGGCGATGTCGCCCGAGTACTGCAGACCGCCGTCGGCGATCACGGGTACGCCGGACTCGCGCGCCGCGAGGAACGCCTCGTACACGGCGGTGACCTGCGGGACGCCGACACCGGCGACCACGCGGGTGGTGCAGATCGAACCAGGGCCCACGCCGACCTTGACCGCGTCGACACCGGCGTCGATGAGCGCCTGCGCACCCTGACGCGTCGCGACGTTGCCGCCGATGACGTCCACGCCCGCGAAGCGCGGGTCGGCCTTGAGACGACGGACCATGTCGAGCACGCCTTCGCTCTCGCCGTTCGCGGTGTCGACCACGAGCACGTCGACGCCCGCCTCGAGCAGGGCCTCGGCACGCTGCCACGCGTCGCCGAAGAACCCGATGGCCGCTCCCACGCGCAGGCGGCCCTCGTCGTCCTTCGTGGCGTCCGGGTACTTCTCGCTCTTGTCGAAGTCCTTCACGGTGATGAGCCCACGGAGCTTGCCGTCGGCGTCCACCAGCGGGAGCTTCTCGATCTTGTGCTGCGCGAAGATCGCGACGGCTTCCTCGGGGTCGATGCCCTCGTTCGCGGTGATCAGCGGCGCCTTCGTCATGACGTCGCGGACGAGGGTCGTGCCCAGCTCGAACGGGGCGACGAAGCGCATGTCCCGGTTCGTGATGATGCCGACGAGCGTGCCGTCCTGCTCGACGACCGGCAGGCCGGAGACGCGGAACTGCCCGCAGAGGGCGTCCACCTCGGCGACGGTGGCGTCGGGCCGCGTCGTGACGGGGTTCGTGATCATGCCCGACTCGGAGCGCTTGACCTTGTCGACGTAGGCGGCCTGGTCGGCGATCGACATGTTGCGGTGCAGGATGCCGATGCCGCCCTGACGGGCCATGGCGATCGCCATCCGGGCCTCGGTCACGGTGTCCATCGCCGCCGAGAGCAGCGGGACGTTGACGGAGATCCGCTTGGTGAGCCGGGACGTGGTGGACGCCTCGCTCGGGATGACGTCGGTGTGCCCCGGCAGGAGCATGACGTCGTCGTACGTGAGTCCGATGAATCCGAACGGATCCGGCTGGTCCATGGGTCCCCTTCGTGGGCGAGGTGAAGTGGTTGCGCGAACACCGGGAACGCAGCGGCGGGTTCCGGATAGACCATGGTAACGCGCGCGTCCACCCCGCCATTCCGGCCCGGACCAGGGCTCTGCGCTTCCTGTGCAGGATCACGGTTGCGGCACGATTTCTCCAGGGAACGTGATGGAAACACGGGGGACACAAAAAATCCCTAGGGTCCTCGACTATCCGAACGAGAGGCTCATCCGTGGGTTCCATCACTCCGCCGGGGTCAGCGCTGCGGCGCGGGCTCCGCCGCGGGGCACCAGGCCGCAGCCGCCTGGTCCTCGCCGCAGTACTCTTCCTCGCTTTCCTCGCCACCTTCGCGGTCGACTGGGCAGTGTCGCCCTCGGCGCAGGGGGCGACGAGCCCGACCAGCACGAGCAGTCCGACCAGCACCAGCAGCGCGACCAGTACCGAGGCCCCGGCCAGCAACCAGCCCTGCACGGTCAGCCCGACCAACGGCTGCATCCAGGGCACGATCACCGACTCCGATCGGAAGTCGGTCGAGGGCGTCGCGGTCGACGTCACCGGGCCGGGCGGGTTCGCGCAGACCGCGACCACCTCGGACACCGGCCGGTGGTCCGTGAGCGTGACGACGGCGGGCAGCTACACCGTCGCCGTCGACCAGGACACGCTGCCGAAGGGGCAGTACCTGACGAACGCGGCGGACGCGAAGCGCACGGTCACCGCGAGCCTGAACGCGAACGTCGGGCAGATCTTCCAGCTCTCCGACCAGCAGGGCGTGGTCACGAACGACGACGCCACGAGCGTCACCCCGCAGCGGGCGTGGCAGCAGTTCGCGTCCGGCATCCGGCTCGGGCTCCTCATCGCCCTGGCGTCGGTGGGGCTCTCGCTCATCTACGGCACCACGGGGCTGTCGAGCTTCTCGCACGGTGAGCAGGTGACCCTCGGCGGCCTCCTCGCCTACCTGTTCGCGAACCAGCTCGGGTGGAACATCTGGCTCACCGGCATCGTCGTCACGCTGCTGTGCGCGGCGACCGGGTACCTGCAGGACGCCGCGATCTGGCGGCCCCTGCGGCGGAGGCGGATCAGCCTCACCCAGCTCATGATCGTGACGATCGGGCTCTCGATCGCCGCGCAGTACGCGTTCCAGTACTTCTTCGGCGCCTCGACGGTCCGCATCCAGCAGGGCAACCCGGAGACCATCCGGTTCGCCGGGGTCACCCTGACGGTGCAGTCGTACGTGGCGATGGCGATCGCGCTCGTGGTGCTCGTCGCCACCGGCCTGTTCCTGGCGAAGACCCGGTTCGGCCGGGCGACCCGGGCGGTGTCGGACAACCCGGCACTGGCCAGTGCGTCCGGGATCGACGTCGACCGGGTGATCCGGTTCGTGTGGACGCTCGCCGCCGGCCTCGCGGGGCTGTCGGGCGTGATGCTCGGCCTCGTGCTCAACGGCGTCAACTGGCAGACCGGTCTCCAGCTGCTCCTGCTCATGTTCGCCTCGGTCACCCTCGGCGGTCTGGGAACCGCCTACGGTGCGCTCGTCGGGTCGATGATCATCGGCATCGTCGTGGAGCTGACGAACCTGGTGCTCCCCGGTGACTTCAAGTACGCCACCGCCCTCGTCATCCTCATCCTCATCCTGCTGTTCCGGCCGCAGGGCATCTTCGGCCGTGCCGAGCGGATCGGCTAAGGAGCGCCGCCATGGACTACATCCTCAACCTGCTGTCCTCGCTCACACAGGAGGCACTCGCCCCCACGACGGCGGCGTTCGCGCTCGCCGCGATCGGCCTGAACGTCCACTTCGGACTCACCGGTCTCATCAACATGGGACAGGCCGCGTTCCTGCTCCTCGGTGCGTACGGCTTCGCCATCTCGATCACCAACGGCCTGCCGTTCGTGATGGCGGTCCTGGTCGCCCTGCTCGTCGCGATCGTCTTCGCGATCATCCTCGGCATCCCGACCCTGCGGCTCCGCGGCGACTACCTGGCGATCGTGACGATCTCCGGCGCCGAGATCATCCGCATGGTGGGACGTTCGAGCCTGCTCACCACGACGACCGGCGGCTCGAACGGCATCACCGGGTCGAGCTACCGCGACCCGTTCAACGCCCTCAGCCCGCTGCCCGACGGCACCACCACGATCCTGTGGTTCACGTACTCGAACAACGGCGTCAACGGCTGGTGGATCCGCATCGCGGCATGGGGCCTCGTCGCCCTGTTCACCCTCGTGCTCTTCCTGCTCATGCGCAGCCCCTGGGGCCGGGTCCTGAAGGCGATCCGCGAGGACGAGGACGCCGTCCGCTCCCTCGGCAAGAACGTCTACTCGTACAAGATGCAGGCGCTCGTCTTCGGCGGCGCGCTCGGCGCCCTGGCCGGCATCATCTACGTCCTGCCGAGTTCGGTGCAGCCGGACGCGATGGGTCGCTCGATGACGTTCTTCATCTGGACCGCGCTCATCCTCGGCGGTGCTGCGACGGTGTTCGGTCCGGTGCTCGGCGCCGTGCTGTTCTTCGTGGTCCGGCTCTTCATCCGCACCCTGGCGGGCGACTTCATCCCCGACTCGATCATGAACGCGCAGCAGGCTGAGCAGTTCTCCTACGTGCTCGTCGGCGTCGCGCTGATGCTGTTGATCGTGTTCCGTCCACAGGGTCTCCTCGGCAACAAGAAGGAGCTGACGTTCAGTGTCTGAGTCGTACGCCCACAGCAAGACCGACCCCATCCTCACCGTCGACACGGTCACCCGGCGCTTCGGCGGCATGACCGCGGTGGACGTCGACCACCTCGAGGTCCAGCGCGGGTCGATCACCGCCCTCATCGGTCCGAACGGCGCCGGCAAGACGACGTTCTTCAACCTGCTCACCGGGTTCGACAAGCCGAGCCCCGGCGCCGTCACCCGCTTCGACGGGGCGACCCTGCAGAAGACGAGCGCGACGCACATCGCCAACCGCGGCATGGTCCGCACGTTCCAGCTCACCAAGGCGCTGAGTCGGCTCACGGTGATGCA
>Ga0153924_1000432_pt1 | contig 26666 bp, 23 predicted proteins | sample TSNJ008MetaG_FD_104709 | JGI IMG/M metagenome (GOLD analysis project Ga0153924, IMG submission 104709) | Attine ant fungus gardens microbial communities from New Jersey, USA - TSNJ008 MetaG | ecosystem: Host-associated > Fungi > Mycelium > Unclassified | place: USA: New Jersey, Wharton State...
CGAAAAAATTTGTGATATGCCGCAGATAGGTGTTACCGTAAAAAGAGGCCCTGTTTTAGATGGGTGGGATACTCATTTTGAAGGAGTGGTAAAAGTATTTGAAACAGATTCTTGCGATATAAAAGAAATTTTAATAGAAAGTCAAACAGATATAATGGTAATTTTATTGCCAACTGGAGCAAAGCTAGCATGCTATGAATATATGAAAACCGCCTTGAATTTAGGAATAGGTGTAGTAAATGGAATTCCGGTATTGGCGACTCATGATGAATCGATTATTAAACTGGCCGAAGATAACAAGGCTTGTATCATTGGAGATGATTTTAAGAGTCAAATTGGAGGAACGATTCTTCATCATTCATTGCTTCATTTACTAAATATGAGAGGGATTGTTGTAAAAAAATCTTATCAGCTGAATTACGCTGGAAATACAGATTTTTTGAATCTTATGACTAATCGTGGAAATGACAAACATGCCTCAAAAAAACGTGGCATAATTGCTGGAGAATATGACGATCTGGATATATCAGTTAACGTAAGTTATATTGAGAATCAATGTGATAATAAAAGTTGTATTATTGTGATTGAGGGTGAAAATTTTGCCGGATGTCCAGTAAAATTAGAGTGTAAATTAAATGTCGTTGATTCCGCAAATTCGTCTGGTGTTCTAGTAGATGCAATTAGAAGTATTGCTATAGCTAAAAAATTAGGAATGTATGGAAGGCTTGATGGACCAAGTGCTTATTTTATGAAATCTCCATATATTCAAATGCCTGATGAAAAGGCTTTTGCTGAGGTTAATAAATTGTTTGGGATAAATAATAAATGAATATAGTGTTAATTAATGATGATGGTTATAAATCGCCAAGCAGTAATAGTTTAATGGATTTTTTAAAGAAAAACAACCATTCTATTTATTGTTTTTTCCCGAAAGATGATTGTTCTTCTTGTTCAGGTCAAATTCATATTAATCAGAGAATTAGTATTGAACAGATTACCCCATATAAGTACATTGTTGGTGGAACTCCAGTTGATTGTTTACATACTGCAATTTCGTACTTAAGAAAAAAAGGAATTCCAGTTGATTTGGTTATTTCCGGCGTGAATTCGGGCTTGAATTATGGCTCGACGGTCATGTATAGCGGCACTATTTTTGCGGCTCTAGAAGCAGGACTTTTCTCAATTCCAAGTATTGCGGTTTCTGCGCATAAATTAGTAATCAATAATCTGTCAGATTTTAAGAAAACACTTAAGGTAATCACCGAAGTAATTTCGTTTATAGAAAAGTTTCCTTTGATAGATAGAACTTTAAATATTAATTTTTTTCCGAATTGTTTTGATGAAAATAATAAGCGAGTTGCTATATTTGAAAATAAGGTTGTGGATCACAAGTATATATTACCATCAATTGACGTTAACGATATCGGCAAAAAATCAATACAGATGTGCTTTTAGCTTACAGTGGTGAAACTAACAGTTTTAATGGAAAAATAATGTTTGGATTTTTATCACGCCCTATGGGGTATCTTTATAATGAAAATGATATAAATTGGATATCGGACTTGTCTGATTATTTAGAACTTGCAATTTAGTTTTTAGACTTACTATTCCAAATAACAGATAGTGATATATACATATAGAACTTTTTAAAAATATTAAAATTTAAAATCGAAAGGATGAGAATATAATGATACATGTGTTTGGTAATATTAATAGTATAGAGGAGATTCCATTTGAATTGGTAGAAAGAAAAGGAATTGGGCATCCAGATACCTTATGTGATGCTATTGCAGAGAAAGCCTCATTGTATTACTCTAGATATTTTCTTGAACATTTTGATAGAATTGCACATCATTGGTTTGATAAAGTTATGCTAATAGGCGGCTGCTCAGAAATAGGATTTGGTGAAGGAGAATTAGTCAAACCGTACAAGGTTATTTTTGCTGGAAAAGCAGCAAAAAAATACAAGGGTATAGATATACCACTCGATAGTATTCTTACTCAAGCTGCAATTGATGTATTATCTTCATCTTTAACGGGATTTGATGAAACTAAGCATTTAGAAATTGTAAATGAAGTAGTTGATTATCATGGTGCAGGTAGACATTCTTCTAGATATCAGCCTCAATCTGAGAAGGAGCTGGTGTCATTGAATAATTTAGATCTAGTATCTAATGATTGTAATCTTTTAACTGGATATGCACCATTAAGTAATTTGGAGAGCTTAGTTTTGAAAACTGAACAATACATCAACGGAACAGATTTTAAGAAAAATCATAGTGAAACAGGATGGGATGTAAAAATAATTGGTTTTCGTGAGTGTCAAAGCTATAAGCTTATAATCAATATTCCATTCTTAGCATCAAAAGTACATAATGAACAAGAGTATTTCAGTAAAAAATCAGAAATTCAAGAGTCTATTGAGTATTTTATTAATAATGAATTTACAATGTCAGTTGATGTTTTGATAAATCCGCAAGATAAGAATAAAAATTTCTATTTAACTGCTCTAGGTTCCGTAGCAGATACGGGAGATGTTGGTGTAGTGGGAAGAGGAAACAGAATAAATGGTTTGATTACCCCAATGAGACCTATGTGTATAGAAGCGCCAGCTGGAAAAAACCCATTGGATCATACTGGGAAAATATATGGTGTGCTGGCAAATAAACTTGCATTAGAAATATATAATCAAATCGGTAGCCCAGTTGAAGTATATATATTTGTCGCAAAGGAATCAACGATAACTAGTCCTGACCAAGTTGTAGTCAAGTTAGTAGACTGGGAGAAAAATGGAGAAAGCAAGAAGTTGGTTTATGATATAACTAATGCTATGATTAGTAACATAAATAATATTACAATTGACTTTATCAAAACAGGAGTAACAATGTGGTAATGCATTACATATTATCGCGCTATTAAATTGTTGGCTTAAGTAAAACCTAAAAGTTTTAAGTGAGAACAATAACTAGGATATAGGAGTGAATAATTTATGATTAATGAAATTATTAATGCAGTTCAAGAATGTACGCAACAGACTTCATCAAAAAAATGTGTTTTGCCTTATGATTTTTCCAAGTCTATAAAGTCATATAGACATCAATTTCTTATAATGATAAAACCTGAATGTCTTAATATTAAAAAAGGTGTAGATGTAGGCGCAATTTTAAAGAAATTCTTTGAAATGGCAGAACATTTTCATATAAAGGTTAATGCCATATATGCTATGAATGGTGATTATTTAAAGAATAATCATATTATGGAACAGCAATATCGTATGCTGAACTTAGGAGCCAGACATGGAATATCATATATGTCGCAAAAAAGGCAGAATGAGATAATTGAAAAATATAGTGATACAGAAATATTAGGTGCTTTTGAATTTTTGAATAGGTATAGTAGTATTAATGAAATATCCTTAGAGAGGGCATCACATAAAAAAGGTTCTGATAAGTTGGGAAACGGTTCATATTTATTTGTGGAAGAATATGATAATAAAAAATTTGGTATTGTAAATGCTTTTCATCCTCATCAATTGTCACATTTTTATAAGACAAATAATGTTGTAATTACTTTTGATTGCTCTTCGAATACCGGTTATAATGAGCTTTCATCGGATTTCGTTGGCTTTTTTAATCCAAAATTTGCCTCAAAATTATCTTTACGTGGCTATTTATATTCAAACTATAAATCACTCGGGTTAGATCATGTTGGCATTTTTTTAAATGGTTTTCACATATCGCCTAGCCCATTAGAAGGTATGTTTGCAACATTACGCTACTGTGTTGGGGAAAACGGGCAAGCAGTGACTCTATCTGAAACACGTTTAGGATATGAACTTCTATCTTTAAATCTTAATGAGATAGAGATATTAGCCCTTCAGGAAAATCCATACATAAATTATGAAAAGAATTTCGATTCATTGTTTAGTATAGCTGAAGATAATAATTTAGATTTTGTATTGAAATTATTAAAGTTTTATTTAACACAGTAAAACTTATGGAATAATCAATAAAAAAAGTTACAAATTAATGGCGTTGGAGGTGCATACATGGAAATGAATTTATCTTTTGAAGCAGATAATAGACATTTTGTATATAGAGCTGCAGGTATTATACTTGTCGAGAATCAATTACTAATGATAAAGCACAAAGATTATCCTTGTTATTACACTGTTGGAGGAAAAGTGAAGTTTAACGAAAGTTCTGAAGAAGCTATAATTCGTGAAATGAAAGAAGAAACAGGCTTAGATTACGAGATTGAAAGGCTAGCATTTGTTCAAGAGAGATTTTTTAACTTAGATGATAGGGAACAGCATGAAATTATTTTTTATTATTATATAAAAGAAAATATAAATACAAAAAAGCTTGATCATCAATATACTGATCAAGGAGAAAATGAAATGATGTACTTATTAGATATTGACAATATAAAGGATTTAAATATAATTCCTGAGTTTTTCAAAAATGTTCACTTTGATAATATTAATGGTATCAAGCACATAATATCTCAAGAAAATTATTGGTATGAAAAATAGTAAGGTTTTTCATGCTATTTCCAAAAGGGAAGGGAATGAATCATGTATGAAAAGCGACAGTAAGGTGGTTTTAATCACAGGTGCAAACAGGGGGCTTGGTTTAGCAATTGGGGGAACATTGGATAGAAATGATTATACTGTAGTTAAAGGTGTTCGCAATATTAAAGATTCCAGTGATAATCAGATTTATATTGATGTATCAGAGTTAGATAAAATAAAACCATTAATTGATAAAATAATTGAGAGATATGGTCATATAGATGTATTAATTAATAATGCCGGTATTTACAAAGATGATCCTCGAAAAGGTTTTGGCGACATTTTCATGCTAGATCACAATTTATTAGAATATACTATGAAAGTTAATTATTTGGGACCGTATGAATTAGTTCATCTGATTCTTCCTTATATGATTTCACAAGGTTATGGAAGAATTATTAATATATCAAGCGGGATGGGGCGGCTAAGTGAATTTGATGCATATTCATACGCGTACCGTTCTTCAAAGTTGTTACTTAACACGATAACAATCAGTTTTGGTAAGCTTTTTTCTAATATGTCTGAAGATATTGCTATAGCATCGCTGTGCCCTGGTTGGATTAGGACCGATATGGGTACAGACAATGGACCTGTAGAATCTGAAATACCAGCTAAATATGTTCTTGAATTATTGCAAAAGGAGAAAATGGAAATTAATGGGAAATTTTTCAGAAACGGAGTTCAGTTGGATTGGTCTAAAAAATAATTGTCAAGTATATATGCCCAAAAAAGAGATTAATACTATACTTTTAAGTGAAGTGCTTAATGAATACGGTAAAAAATATATAACAAGTCAATTATTATTAAACGGTAGTTCTAATAGTAATTGGAAGGTGCAGGCTGACTCGGGTTCATATATTCTTAAATGTATGCGGTTTTCCTATAAAGAGAATTTTATTGACTATCATAACTGGCTGACTAAAACACTAGTAAATAAAGGTTTTTTCTATGTACCCAATGTATGTACGAGTAGTGGAGATACAGTTCTTAGTTTTGAAGGTTATTTGTGGCAATTACGACCTTATATAGAGGGAAGACCGTATAGGTTAGGTAATGTTGAAGATTGCGTTTTAAGTGTTAAAGTCTTATCAAAATTGCATAACATAATTACTGTCGAAAACCAACCGATATCGGATTTTGTATATTGGTCGTACGATGTTGAATACAAGATAAAATCCTTGAGACAAATATATGATAAATATTTTGGGAGCTCTGAATGTAAGGAGATATTACAGCATTATGAGAACACAATCAATCAGCTTAATAAGTCCAAATATAAATGTCATAAATTTTTCAGTACTATAATACATGGTGATTATCATGGAGGCAATTTATTATTTAATAATTGTAATCTAAATGCCATAATTGATTGGGATAATTCTAATTTAGGACCTCGAATTTATGATTTATCAAAAAGTATGTACTTACTGTGTAGATATCAACATGGTGTTTTTAAAATAAATTATGATTTAATAGAGTTATTTATTAAGGAATATAGTAGTAAAACAACTCAAGTGTCAGAAGAAGAATTAGCTGTTATTTCATTGTTATTAGCTTTGAATTATATTCCTAAGCCTGAATACATTTATAGTTTTGGCGATAATATAGAAAAGCTTTGCTGGTATTTAGATTGGACTTATCAAGCCTCATCCTTTGCTAAGACTGAACTTAGTAAAATAAGTGATTTAGAATTATTTTAGTAATTTAGTTAATTTGGAGTAATAATAGGATTACTTTCATGAAATATTTAATAAATCTAAAGGAGAATAATAAATGAATACCGCTTGGGTTGAAATACGTAGAAATAATTATTACATGTACATATTTTTAGATAATTCATATGTTAAGCTTCTTGACTATATGGTTTCGCCATTTTTCGAATGCAAAATTGTGTCTCAACCATCTTTGAATTCGTGGAGAATATTTTTGGAATATAACGATAACCTTATAATTGGAAGTCAACTAATTACTCCGCATTTTGCAAATGACATAGAACCGCAGCGTGAATATTATTTTAATGATCAATTAAAAACAATATTAATTTGTAAGCCAAGAGATTTACGATTAAAATTACAAATAGCTGTGCGTTTGTCTAGAGATATTATCAAACATTTATACCTTCAGGATAATAGCATTTTTTTTCATGGTGGCATGATTTCATATGAAGGAAAAGGCATCTGTTTTTTGGGAGATAAGAAAGCGGGGAAAACAAGTATAATGCTCTCGCTATTAGCAACTAATAATGCAAGTTTTATCTCGAATGATGATGTTTCGGTAACAATAAATGAAGCAGGAAATTGTGTCGGTTATGGATGGCCGCGAGCAATATCAATAAGAAAAGATTCATTAAATTTAATGAATAATGTACTCGGTACCTATGATTTCGATAATCAAATCATGCACCCAGATAATTGCTTTGATAAGACGCATAACTATTTGTTTTTATATCCCAATGAATTAGCAAAAATATTTTCATGCAACATAAGTACTGAAAGTAAAATAGATATGATATTAATACCACATTTTAGTAATAATACAGCCTTTTCTTTCAGAGAAGTACCATATGCCGAGAAGTGCAAATATCTTAAGGAATTCATAAATAAAGACTTTAATAAATATTTTACTGACTTTGCCAAATGCTTTACATTACCGGATAAACCCAATAATAGCTTTGAGATTATCGCCAAAATAAAAATGTATTATGTTTCTCAAAACATTGCTCATATGGATTTGTTTTGTGATTGGATAAGGAGAATGTTATATGCGTAATATATGGATTGTTGGCCCTCCCGGATCCGGAAAAACATATTTAAGTAAAAGAATTGCTTCAGCATGTAGCATCGCACATATTGAACTGGACAACCTTTATTGGAAGGAAAATTGGGGTAGAAGTGATGATGCCGAATTTGTAAAAAGTATAAAAAAGTGTATGGATATGAATAAGGAATACATTATTGACGGGTACTATGCATCTGCTCAAAGTATATTGGAATCTAAGGCATCTATTATTATAAAGCTTGATGTTTCAATCTATAAACTATACATTCGTGTAATATTCAGAAGTTTATTTAGAATTATTACAAAAAGAAAAGTATGTGGAAACAATAAAGAGAGTCTTCGCAATTTTTTTTCTAGAGATGGATTATTTAAATATATATTCTCACAATATAAGATTTTCAAAAAAGAGTTTAGCGTTAATGAACAATGTAAATTAATTTGCGTTAACAATAATAGAATATCACAAAAAAAATTTTTAAAACTATTAAAAAAAATTGATAATACATAATATTATGTGTAAATGTAAGGTATTGATCAGCATAGTTATACTATAGTTAGTAATATTATAAAAAGATCTTCATGGAGTAGAACAAGTAGACATATTTGTTTTTGTTGCCTAAAAATCACCCGACACCCGTTAAGCAGTATGCTTAACAGAAAAATTTGGTTAAGATAAAAATAAAAAATAGAATAAAGATTATATAAGGAGAAATTATGAGATTACAAAACAAGGTTGCTGTTGTTACCGGCGGTGCTCAAGGTATTGGAAAAGCTACATGTATCAGATTCGCTCAAGAAGGAGCAAAAGTCGTAATTGTTGATATTGATTGTGAAAGAGGAAATGCTCTTCAAAATGAACTTATTGCATCAGATTACCCTGCAATGTTCATATATTCAGATGTGTCTAATGAAATGGATATTATTAATATGTCAAAAAAAATTATGGATTGTTTTGGGAAGATAGATATATTAGTAAATAGTGCATTAAAAGGAATTATCAAGGGGATTGAGGCTACAGTGGAAGAATGGCAAGCGGTATTTATGACAAATGTTATAGGATATGTAATGTGTGTAAAACATTGTCTCGAAGGCTTAAGAAAAAGTAACAATGCTTCTGTTATTAATATTGCCTCAATATCTGGGTTTATTGCTCAACCTAATTGTTTAACTTATAATACTTCTAAGGGAGCATTAGTAAATATGACAAGATGTTTAGCAATGGACTTAGCAACAGACAATATTAGAGTAAACAATGTTTGTCCTGGAACGGTTTGGACAGATAACAATGCGTTTTATTTGAATAGAGATTATGGAGTTAATAGAGATGAAGCTGATAAGCACCCATTACTTGGTGGAAAACATTTGTTGGGTAGAGTAGGGGATCCAGAAGAAATAGCAAATAGCATCTTATTTTTAGCATCAGATGAAGCAAGTTTTATTACTGGTGAAAATCTAATGGTTGATGGCGGCTATACTGCAAAAGCATAATCATATTGGTAGAGAATAAGCCGGTAATCTATCTATTTACATATATATTTATAATAAAAACTGGGTAGGTGCAAAGAAATGATACAAGATATAGTTATTGAGTTCAATGGAATAGTACTAAAGTTGTCTTTTGATAATATTGATTATTTGTCATGGTTTATAGCATATTATAAAGATTATATTAGAATTTTATCCTCTGAGGTACTTAAATATAATTATAATTTTGTGTTTTTTACTGAATACTCAAAATGGATATCTGTAACTCAAGCCAATAGTATGGATATTCATGCAGAAGCATTTGATAAGGTTGAAGTACTATATGGTGAAGTTATACAGAATTCCATACAAATGTATTATTATATAGAAAGTGGTTTAACTAAAGCTAAATATTGCCCAGTACGAATAATACGTAATTTCTTGTCCAAAATTTTAGTAGAAGAAAAGGGATACTTATTTATGCACATGGCTGCAGTTGAAAACAATGGCTATTCCATTGCAATAATGGGAGATAAGTTCAATGGTAAAACAACAAGTATGATGAATTTATTATGTTATGGCAATTATAACTATTTGTCAAATGATAAAATATTTATTGACTCAAACAATAATTGCTATACTTTGCCATATTCAATAGGGATTAGAAAAGGAACGATAGAGAGTAATATGAAGCTCAAAGCTAAAATTTCTGAAAATTATGATAATTTTATTCATTATCAGCCTTTTAAAGATGGTAGTGCTAATGAAAGACTATTTTTATTGGGTGATGAGTTGTGTTCATATTTAGACTGTAAGAAGGTCACAAATGCACATCTACTTTTCATTGTGAAATGCGTTTATGATGTAAATATTAAGGAGTTAAGAATTAATGAAATTAATAATGAGGAAAAGAAATTATGGATAAATAAAAGTAATATCTTGAGTAATAATGTAAGAAGTAATAACTTGCAAAGTAAACACATCTATGAAATAGCATATAATGAAAACACTTCTAAAGAATTTGTTAATGCTATTGACAAAATCTATACAAAAATGCGTAAAGCTTAAACCAAAATACTTATCATATAATGAAAGTGAGGGATTTTAATGTTTATGAATCAATTTGACTTTCACATACATAGCAATTATTCAGACGGTGATTTAGCGCCCTGTGAATTATATAGAAAATTAATGGCTAGCAATGTTTTAATATGTTCTATTACAGATCATAATAATCTAGAATTTTATGATAATTGTACTTGTTTTGTTAATAGCCATATAAAATTAGTTACAGGGATAGAACTAAGTGCTTGTACTGAATTTTCTAAGGAAGAGCATATACTTGGTTATAATATAGATATTCACAATAAAAATCTCCGTGCTTACTGTGATGATGTAAAGTCTTCTATATATAAAGTATTGTTAAAATGTTATCGAATACTAAAGAAAAATAGAATAATTGATTCGATTGAGATTCTAAATAATAGAATGAGTTACAATCGACTTAGTGATTATTTACTTAAAAATAATTTGCTTAATAACCTAAAAACATTAGAGGATATCTATTTACAATATTCAGATTTATTTGATTTTCCTTTCTACATAAACTATGAAGAGGCAATAAAGCTTATCAAAGAAGCTGGTGGATATGCATTTTTAGCACATCCATTTAGAAATATATCTGATAATGAATTTTGTGAACAAATTATGAATCAGTATGTAGTACAAAAATTAGATGGTATAGAATGCTACCATCCAAGTAATAATCTTGCCGAAATTGAGAGTTTAAGAAGATATTGTATAAAAAATAACTTATTGATTTCAGGTGGATCAGATTTTCATGAAATGGATAGTAATGAGAATGATGCAGTATATTATGATGATTCTCTAAAAAAACAATATATACATGATTTGTCTAAAACAATCAAATGTATTTTGAAAGATAAATAGTTATTTGTTTGAGCTTAATATGTAAAGGAGAAGGTAGAAAAGTTTATGAAAACACAGTTATTTGCATTAGCAGAAAGAAAATTTAATTTTGGTGACGAAAATCTTGGGATTGCTAGGTTGACTGCATATTTAAAGCAAAACAATAAAGAGGTGAATCAAACGTATATGTTCATGGAGAAAAATTACTTAGACGAGCTTAGTAAGATAGATTTAGATTGTTCTATATTTGGTTTTTCGGTTTATTCTGATGGTGTTGATTATTGTATGAAAGTAGTTGATTATATAAAGTCCATCAATAAAAATGCGATATGTCTTGTTGGTAGCAAATTCGTATCACTACACTATGAAACATTGGTCAAAAAAATGAACAATATTGATTATTTTATATTAGGAGATGGCGAATATACATTGCTTGAACTTATTAATTGTATTGAAGAAAATTATGATTTAGAAGTTCTAGCTAATAAAAATATGTATATTGCGACTAAGAATAACTATATTAACAAGAAAATTCTGAGTATTGATATCAAACAATTGCCATTACCTGACAGAGATTATCTAACTTCAAGTATGAATATTGCTGCAAATATATGTGATGCACATGGTTGTAATGGAAATTGCTCATTTTGTGGATTAAGAAATGATAGCGCAAGGTTAACTTTGAGAAACGCTAAAGAACTTGTTGCTGAAATTGAAGAGATATGCAATAAAACAGGTATAAATATTTTCTTATTTACTAGTGGTAGTTTTGAAATACCCGGAAAAACAGGTAAAAAGAGAATTAATGAATTTTGTGATTTGATTATTGCAAAGGGTAAAAAATATGCATATTCCTTTAGATGCTTCATAAAAGCAGAGTCTTTTCAAGAAAATAAAGAAGATATATTCCTATTAAATAAAATGAAAAATGCAGGATTTGATTTTGTTTTGTTAGGTATTGAATCCGGAAATGAGAAGGATCTCAAAGTTTACAACAAACATGCTAATTTAAAAGATAATATCTCTGCATTGAAACTAATGAGAGAAGCTAATATATATTGTGAGGATTATGGATTTATTATGTATAATCCATATTCAACAATTGAAACATTACAAGAAAATTATAACTTTCTAGTAAATAACAAATCTCCTTATTTAAAAAAATACATAGACCCTTTATGGATATCAGAGAATACTGCTTTGTACGAAAGGGTAAAGAAAGATGGTCTATTACGGGAAGATTATAGTTATAACAACCAATCAGCATATAAGTTTGTTGATAATGATGTTGAGAAGCTATATGGTAAAGTAAGGAGCATAATAAATGAATCTCCTGTAATGGGGAAGCACTATAATTTTACATTGTTATGTTATTCATTATTTCAAGTAAAAGATTTTTTAGATACGGATACTTATTATACAGAGTATTTAGAGATTCAAGACAATCTTTTCACTTATTTGAGTGAATTTTTTAAAGAATTTTATTATAATCTAGACTTTCCGTCATTTAAAGTAAAATTTGCACTATTAGAGAGCCAATTAGATGTGGAATACGAGAAAAGTAAATTATTAAGAATAAAAGTGCTTAGAAGCTATATGAAATATATGCGTAAAGTTAAAAATATTTAAGAGATGGTGGTAATACTATGAAACTGACGAATGAACAAAGACTAATGATATTATTGAGCAGAATGACATTTTCTTGTAAAGATATTGAAGATATCAAAGTGATAATAGAGAATAATAATATAAATTGGTTTATATTTTTTATGTATGCTTTGTACAACAAAACTGCAACTCTTTGTTGGGTTAATGTTAGAGGATTGGCTAAGAATATTTATATTTCAAGACAGTTGAATGATTCTTTGAAGTTTATCTATTTGTCACTTAAAAGAAGAAATATATTATTTGCTGCTAAAAAGGATAACATTATTAATGAACTTGCAAAAAATGATATTTCAGTTATAAATGTTAAAGGAACGCACTTAATACCACTATTATATAAGGATTATGGACTGAGGTTTTGTGGAGATATAGACTTCTTAATTAAGCATTCAAAAATAGATAAACTCAAAGTTGCTTTAAATGAATTGGGTTATGTTCAAGGAAGATATAACTACGAAACTCATTCAATAGATCAAATTTCAAGAAGAGATGATATAAAATGGAAAGTTTCCATGAGTAATCTTTATCCATTTATTAAATTGAGTAATGATGAGCTTTTTTCTGTTTACAAATTAGATTTTAGATTTGCACTTGACGACTCGCTGCAAAAGGCGTCAGTTGATGAGATGTTAGATGATTATGTGAAAAATGGCACCATGCGACCTATGCATTATTTAATTCACTTATGTACTCATTTATATGATGAATCGAAGCAATCGATGAATGTACTTATCGGAAAGGATATTAATTTAATAAAATATATAGATATTAGAGAATATATTCTTCAAATTATGAGTGAATCTGATTGGATAGAAGCCGTAGAGTTTTGTGTGAAATATAACTTAACAAAACAACTTTATTTTGCACTACATCATTTAAAACTTATATATAGTGATGGCTATGAAGGAAAATATATGCAGATGTTAAAAGTATCTAATACATCATTTCTGGATACATATGGAGACAAAGCCATTAGGGATGATAAGGTGTGGAAAAAGGATTTTTTTGAAAGGATGTTTTCATGCGGTAATATTGATGAATTGGATGAGGTACCGAAGTTTTTTATAGAGTAGAACTAAAAAGTAAAATACAAAGCTACGAGTATGATAAAATTGTTTCTGATTCTTTTTTATATTTTAAAGATTATAAATTTTAAAGAGAATACTAGCACAGTATTGCAGAAAGGAAAGTATGATAAATATGGGAACATATAATTTACCGCCTGTAGGAAATACCCCCATGGCAAAATGTGATTTTTACGATTTGCCTGTTTATATAAAGTTTGAGTCTTATAATCCTTTTGGCAGTATGAAAGATCGGGCCGCCTCTAATATTATTAGAAGAGCTTTTGAATTAGGATTGATTAATAATGAGTCAACTATCATTGAATCGTCATCTGGAAACTTTGGTATCGCTCTTGCAGCTGTATGCAGAAAATATGGATTACATTTTATTTGTGTTATTGACACAAATACAAATAAGACATGTGAGAAAATGCTATCTGTTTATGGTGCAGAAATTATTAAAATAGAGGTTCCGGACATACATGGTGGGTATTTAGTTAATAGGCTGATAAAAGTAAAAGAAATATTAACTAAACGCGATAATATTTATTGGATAAATCAATATGAAAATTTGCTAAATGCGGAGTCATATCATTCTCTTGCGGATGAGATTTTGTCTAAGTTACATTGTCCAGATTATATATTTATTCCAGTAAGTTCAGGCGGTACGATTACTGGAGTATCATACAGAATTAAAGAAGTTAGTCCGCAGACAAAAGTTATCGCTGTTGATAGTGAAGGCTCAGTTATCTTTGGTGGCTCCGCTCGCAAGCGATATCTACCAGGCGTGGGTTCCAGCATAGTTCCAGCAATATTAATAAATTCGAAAATCGATGATGTCGTAATGATTGAAGAATCCGATATGATACGACAATGTCGGTGCTTTTTTGATAGCACGGGATTAATGATTGGAGGGTCCTCTGGAGCATGCTTATGTGCAATCAATAAGTATAACAAAAGGCGGATATTTCAACAGAACTCGAAGATTGTAACAATATTTGCGGATAGGGGCGAGCGATATATTGATACAATATTTAACGATAATTGGTGTAGGAATAATAATTTGATTTAGAAAGGACATTATTATAATTCAACTATTGTTGAGTCATCAATTGAAAGGAGAAATTATGTTATATTTGAATGAAAATCATATTAATGAAATAGGGATTGAGTGGAATACAACTGTTGATGTGATTGAAAGTACTGTGAATATTATGAAAACAGCTGATTATGCGCAGCCGATTAAGCCATATTTAAGGTATAAGAATATGACTAATAGGATAATAGCAATGCCAGCTTATATTGGCAAAAATATTAATATGGCAGGAATTAAATGGATTGCGAGTTTTCCAGATAATATAAACAAGGGATTAGCAAGAGCAAATAGCGTTGTAATCTTGAATGATGCCAATACAGGAGTTCCAGTTTCTGTAATTAATACTGCATTAATAAGTATAATAAGGACAGCATCTGTTTCAGGAGCAATACTTAGAAAGTACATGAAACATAATAGTAACTACTCTTATAGAATCGGTATAATTGGATTTGGTCCAATCGGACAAAATCACTTAAAGATGTGTTGTGAAATATTAAAAGGCAAGATTAATCAAGTTTTTATATATGATCTAAATAGTAAACCAGATTTATCTGCAATTTGTAGGATTGATGATATCGATATACTTGTTTGCAAAAATTGGCAAACGGTATATGATAATGCAGATATTTTGATTACAAGTACTGCTTCATCATGTAGATACATAGATAAAAAAGCCAAAAAAGGTATGTTATCGTTACATGTATCATTACGTGATTTCAAATTGGACAGTTTAAAATCATTTAGTAAACCTATTTTAGTTGATGATTGGGAAGAAGTAAACCGAGAAGATACAGATATTGAACTTATGAGTAGTAGTCATGCATTAGAGCAAAAAGATACGTTGAATATTATCAATATTATTTGTGATAATGCATTTTCAATATACGATAAAAATTCAGCAATTATGTTTGCTCCCATGGGAATGGGGGTTTTTGATATTGCTATGGCAAGCTATTATTACAATAAAGCTAGTGAAAGTAAGGTAGGGCAGAATTTGGATTAATGTGACGGTTAATATATTTTATAGCATAATTTTCTTAAACTAATTTAATAAACCCGGAATTAGAACCTTTGAATCTGCCAGAAATTTGGTTGGCATGTTTAGGATTATTTTCCATAACCCATAATTGAATATTTATGGTAGGTTGAGAGTATGGCAAAAGACTAATAAGAAAAAGGATAGAAAGGAGAGTATGATATTAAGTGTGTAGTATCATACAAAATAAAATATGTATTTAAATAAAATGTTTATCGATATTTTTTTTGATAATCTTAAGAAATACCCTGATAATATTGCAGTTAAATGTGGAAATGAAAGCTATACATATTCCGAACTAAATAATGTAAGTAGTATAATAGCTTCTTTTTTGGCGAATGAGGGAATTGGTAAGGAAGATATAGTTGGAATATGTTTTAAACGATCTCATATAATGTTGGCAACTGTTATTGGAATATTGAAGTCAGGAGCTGCATTTATGCCAATAGATGATACGGCTCCAGTTTCGCGTGTTAACTATATCGTTGAGAATAGCAAAGCCAAAATAATTTTATTGGAAAATAAATGTAAAATAGAAGGATGTAACGTCAAATGTGAAGATATATGCAATATTATTGTCAATGGTGCAAAGGCGTCTTTTATAAGTCGAAAAGTAGAACAAAATCAACTTGCTTATGTAATATATACTTCAGGGTCAACAGGAAAGCCTAAAGGTGTGATGATAGAGCATGGTGGAATGATTAATCATCTATATGCAAAAATTGAAGAGTTTACTATGAATGAAAATAGTGTCATTGTTCAAAATGCTTCGCATTGTTTTGATATATCAATATGGCAGTTTTTAGCACCTTTATTGGTAGGAGGTAAATGTGTAGTATATCCTGATTATTTAATAAATGCTGTATCGAAATTTGTCAATAGTTTGATTTGTGATGACGTAACAATTGTTGAAGTTGTGCCATCATATTTGAAATTGTTGATTAATTATATCAAGGAAAAGTCAGTTACGTTTACGAAACTTGAATATGTAATATCTACAGGAGAAAACTTGGATGTGGAATATGCTAAAGAGTGGAGTTCAATAAATACTAGAGTCATTCTAGTAAATGCATATGGACCAACAGAAGCATCAGATGATATAACGCATTATTTTGTTTTACCCAATAAGCAATATAGAAAAATACCTATTGGACATGCAATACAAAATGTACAGATATATATTGTTGATGGTAATGGGCAACCTGTTTCAAAAGGTATAATAGGTGAAATCTGGGTATCTGGTATTTGTGTAGGTCGTGGATATGTTGGAAATCAAGAGTTAACTGATAAGTTCTTTACTGAAAATCCCTTTAATGAAAAAAAGGATAGGTTATATAAAACAGGTGATTTGGGACGTGTGCTTGATGATGGAGATATCGAGTATCATGGTAGGATTGACAGACAAGTAAAAATAAAAGGATATCGTATTGAGTTAGATGAAATTGAAGAAATATTATCAGCATATTCTCTGATAAACTCAGTAGCAGTAATAACAAATGATTCTAACAGTGAAATTATAGCTTTTTATACATCAGAAATGTTATTAGGCGAAAATACTCTAGAAAATTATGTTAATTCACATTTACCTAGTTATATGTGTCCAAATAAATTCTGCAGGATTGATGAGCTCATTCTGAATTCAAATGGTAAAATTGACAGAAAAAGACTTAGTTCTTTTATTCATGAGAATAATACTAAAGAAATTCATGATAATGTAACAGAAGGCTTTAGTGTTAGTGATAAATTGAAAAAGATACTATTACATATAAAAAGTGTAGATTTTGAGAGCGTTACAGATTGGAAAGATGACATGAGAAAACTTGGATTCGATTCAATTGATTTAATACAGATGGTACTTTTGATTGAGGAAGAATTTGATTGTCAATTTGACGATGAGTACTTAGTTGATGATGTTTTATACAATTTTAATAAGTTAGTACAAATATTAAATAAATAAATTTGGAAGAGGAGGATAAGTAAAATTATGACTCAAAGCAAAATTTTAAAGGTAGCAGTTCCTACATTGCGATGTTATCCACATCATGCAAATCTATTTTCGACCATCTGTAACAATGATTATGACCGAATTATGATGGCAACAAACTATATACAACTTGCTTACAACACTATTATAGATAGAATTGACTATAATTATGGATTTGACATTTTAGAATATTATAAGAGCTATCCTTTTACAGAAAATCAGTGCTATAGTAGAAAAATGATTACGAAAAAATGGAAGAATAATTGTGAATTTATAAAAGATTGTATTGATCATGATGGATATATTTGTTTGCTTATAGATAGATTTTATATTAGTGCGTATAAAAACCAATATTATAAAGCCCATGATACCCATGATATCATGATATATGGTTATGATGATACATACAAGTCATTTTATACAGCAGATTGTTTTTTAAATGGTGTATATAGTTTTGAAAAAGTTACATATGATGAAATGGAAGATGCGACATTATCACAAGACGAATATGATTGGCTTGAGGGTATTCATGTTTGGAATGTGCGAGAGAATATGTATACAGGAATGGCATATGATATAGATAGAATAAAGAAATTGTTGAATGATTTTGTTATGGGCGAAGCGACTCAGGCTATTACTATAACTGAAGATATTAGGCGAAATATAGATAATTTTAAATATGGAATTGATGTATATGATGCAGTGAAGAATTATTTAGAAAGTCGAATTGGTAAGGGATATATTGATCGGCGAATAGCTTTCATTTTGGTAGAACATATTCAATTTTTGGTGATACTATGTGATGAGTTGAATAGATATGCAAATTTGAAAAATTATAATAACAATAAAAGTAATTTGTTAAACATAGCTAAAAAAATGCAAATAGTTAAGAATTTATTTCTCAAGTATAATGCTAATAATAACATTCAATATTTGAAAAATTGCATAGTAGTGTTGGATGAGATTAAGAAATTACAAAGTAATGCATTAAAGGAACTTATTAATGATGTACATAAGACAGATACAATAGCCTATTTTGAGCCAAAGCAGAATTTAGATAAAATTAGATACAGTTTTGATAATAATACAAAGGGTAATTGGAAAGGTATATATGGAAATAAGGGATTTGATATAGTTGGTGATTTACGTAGACTTCCTAGTAATATTGATGAATCTGAATATATTATAAGGAAAGGTATATATGTTTCAGTTTTTCGGGATAAAGGTGATGTAAGAGCATTAGAACGTTATGATGACGATACAAAAAGACCAGTTGCATATTTATTAAATGATGAATTTACCATTAAAATGAAAATATTGTCATTATGTAAGGTATCTTTATACTTTGTAGATTATGATAACTCGGGACGTGTTTTGCAAATTGAATTGCGAGATATAGATAATGATGAAATAGAACAGGTTGTAAAACTTGAAAATTATGGTGAAGGCATATATATAACTTTTGAAATAGAAGGAAATTATATTTTCAAGATATCAAAACTATGTGGAGCAGATGCAGCATTATCAGGAATATTTTGGGACTAAATTACTAAGAGAGATTAATAGGAGGTAAAATGAAAAATAGAGTTAAGGCAATAGGTTGGGCTTTTTCATTAGCATGGAGATTGAATAAGAAAATGCTGTTGATTTGGTTCGGATTAATTGGTGTTGTTTCTGTGCTACCAGCGGTAGCATTATATTATAATAAACAAATAATTGAAACAATTAATGTATTTGTAGAAACAGGTATAGGTAAATATGAAGATATATTTGTGACAATAGTAATTTTTGGAATACTAACAGCACTAATTGGATTATCTAATCGCTTAAATAATGATTTGATATATATGGTAATGTTTGATTCTTACTATTTTGGTATGGAAGAAGTATTAATGGATGCAGTTCAAGGTTTCAGTATGGAAGAATTGCTAAATAAAGATGTAAATGATGAATACTATGCGGTTGTTCTTCGTGAGGGGTCACTTACAGATTTTATTAGTGGTGTATGTGAATTATTTGGCAAATTAATTAATATTTTATCTCTTTTTATAGTTGCATGGTCCCTATCAAAAATGGTATTTTTTATATCTATACTTTACATTATTGGTGTAATATTGTTGAATATGAAATTTGTTGAAAAATTACGTTATAGTTGGAAGAAAATCAGTGATAATGAAAGGTTAGCTGGATACTATGAGAATATGCCATATTCAACAGAATCTGCAAAAGAAATGAGAATTTTCGCGTCTAAAACAAAATTACTGAAAAGATGGGAAGAGAATTACAAAGCAATATATGAACATGAGATAAAATACCGTTTTGCAGTTGAAATACGTACATTTGTAAGTGGGCTAGGTTTTTACGTATTTCTGGCTGCAATGGTTATCTATTCAATATTTGCTGTGGCGAAAGGTAATATGAGGACAGATGTATTGTTGGTTATTTTTATATTGTGCTTAAATATCTACTCTGCGGTGTCTGGAGTAGCGAGAAATTTAATGGGTACCGATTATGGGCTTTATGCGCTGGAAAGACAATATAATATATTCTCTCATAGAATTGCAGATAAAAAGAATGAATTGGATGCGCGTTTTATCAAGAAAAATAATATAGCTTTTGAAACGAAAGACTTGTGCTATAGCTATAAGGAGAGGAATGTTTTAAATAACATAAATCTAAAAATTAAAGAAGGCGAAACGGTTGCGCTTGTCGGGCTGAATGGAAGTGGTAAATCTACTTTAATCAAACTACTATTACAATTATATAAACCGGAATCTGGAAATTTGTATTTCTATGGTAATACATATAAAGATATAGAAAAAGGATTTTTGAGAGGTAAAATAGGAGCATTTTTTCAAGATTACTATTTGTTTCATACACCAATAAAAGAAAATGTTGGATATGGTGATATTGATAACATTGATAATGAAAATAAGATTGAGTCCGCACTCAAAAAGGGTGGAGCTAAGGAAATTTGCGATAATTTACCGCATGGAATGGATACATATGTATATAGATGGATTGAAAAAGAGGGGACGGACTTTTCTGGAGGAGAAAGGCAGAAACTAGGTGTTTCAAGAGCTCATATGAGTGATAAAGAAATTCTTGTTTTTGATGAGCCGGCATCTATGTTGGATCCTATTTCGGAACTGGAGCAATTTATGAATATAAAGGAGAAAATTGAAGGTAGAACTGCTATTTTGATTTCGCATCGTGTTGGATTTGCACGTCTTGCAGATAGAGTAATTCTACTTGATAACGGTGAGATTATTGAAGATGGTGCGCATGATGAGTTGATGAAATTGAATGGTAAATATGCGCAATTCTTTAATGAGCAAGCTATGTGGTATCAGAAGAAAAAAACAGGTTTTGAGGTATGTGTAAATGAAAAATAAATTATCGAAATTGAAATATTTCTATCGAGCACTATGTTTAAGTATTAGTTTGAAAAGTAAGATCTCTATGTTTATTGGTATAATTGGGTTTGGAGCAGCTTTTTTACCAACCGCTATATCAAAATCTTTAGCAAGTTTTACAGATAATGTGCAAATATTGGCTTTAAGTAATGGTTATTTAAGTAAAACGTTAGCATCGTTTGCGTTTCTAGCTTTTTTATATGTACTAAAAACTATTTTTACTATGGCACAAAATTATTATGTGGGTGAGGATGTTTCGAGAATCAAGAGATATATTAAAGAACAAGTTTTAGAGGTAACATCTGATGTTCCATACAAAAATATAGAAAATTATGATAATTTTATAGAAAAGGTAGAATTCGTTAAGCAATATGCAGGAAAAAAAGCTGCAGGAAGTATTTCGCTTATTTTTGGATGGATATCTTCATCAATTTCATTTGTGAGTCTAGTTATTATTTTGGGGAATGTAAATTGGTGGTTAGTATTATTGCTTATAGCTACTTGTATTCCAGCTGTTATTCTTGCTAATCTACAAAAAGATGAAGATTATAGGCAAAGAACAAAATGGATGAAAGAAGGGACAATTACCATTCATTATGCAGATATATGTAGAGGAAATGAAGCAATGAAGGATATACGTTTTTTTGGTTTGTTTGACTTTTTTAAAAGGAAATGGCGTAAATCTGCAGATATTTATATCAATGAGAAGAGTAGGGTAACTAAGAAACATGTATTCTACAATAGCATAGCTGATTTTTTGAGAAATGGAGTTTATTTATTTGTATTGTTAATAACTGCATACGAAATATATGCAAAACTAGAGGTTGGTTTAGGGGTATTTATGCTTGTTATTACAGCTGCTTCGCAATTGCAAGAAATTACGACAAGATTGCTAACAGATATGGTTAGTATATTAGCCGATGAAAAATATATGGCCGATTTTTTTGATTTAATTGATATCGAAAAAGAGAATATAGATGAGAATGTTATACCATTTGAATCGCTGAACATAGAGTTATGCAACGTTAAATTTATGTATCCTAATTCCGAAAACTTTGCATTAGATGGTATTAATCTTAGCATTAACCAGGGAGAAAAGATTGCAATTGTTGGTGCTAATGGGAGTGGTAAATCAACATTTGTTAATTTGATATGTGGTTTGTATGAACCAACAGAAGGATTAATAAAAGTGAATGGCAACATATTGAGCAATAATTTATCAAAAGTAAGGAGATCATTATCTGTTATATTTCAAACATTTTGTCATTATCATGATACTTTACGTAATAATATTATAGTTTCTAGTCCGAATAATATAAAAAATGATGCTCAAATAATGGAATTGGCTAAGCAAACTGGAGTTGATGAAATAATAGGCGATAATCATGCTGGGTTAGATGAGATGATAGGCGCATTTAGCAAAGATGGTGTTAATTTATCTGGAGGGCAATGGCAAAAAGTTGCAATTACACGTGCATTGTATAGAGATGATGCATGTGCATATATATTAGATGAACCAACGGCAGCTTTAGATCCGATAGCAGAAGCTAATATCTATCGTAACTTTAATACTCTTACTGGTGATAAAACAACATTACTGATTTCACATAGATTGGGAATAACTAGCGTTGTTGGAAGGATTTTGGTATTTGATAAAGGGAAGATTGTAGAAGATGGTAGTCATGAAGAATTAATAAAAAAAGATGGTACTTATGCAAAATTATATAAGGCACAGGCAAGATGGTATCAATAGTATTTGCTTATTTATTTGAAATTATGTATAGTGAATATAAAAACATAGCAATTAAAATAGTAATTTAGCAGAGATTTAGCAGCTGGTGACTCAGTCTCACCGAAATATTAGGGGGCACTGAATAACTACAATCCCAGATGAAATACTTTTGATTTGGGCATCTCGAGTTCCTTTTTGCAATCGTCCTTTTTGAAGTCTTCATTTAACTGTATAATGTTATCAGACATGGTTCTATACCTCCATAGTAAAATTTTGGATGATAAATATAGACTGTTTGTGAACGATGAGAGTACATATGAAACAGTTATAAAAAATATGCAAACCATTTTAGGGGAATCTCAATTTTCTCGCAACTTTAAAAATTTGTGGGGGTTAGTCTTAATAACCAGTAAGACAGAAAGTCTAGTCGAAATATTGAAGCATCATAAAAGAGTTGGATTCAACAGTGTTCAAATGAAATTTGTTAGATCAGCTAATGATGAATACGCAATCAACAAAGATAGTATTGAAAAATTAAAGGGGTTATACGATGAATTAATCCACTTTTTTATTGAGAACATCAGTAAGGGCAATGTGATTTATCTGAAGATGATATTAAATGATAACGACTATTTTGGCAAAATAGTTCGGAGGTTAATATTACGAATAATCATCCCTAACCGTTGCCAAGCTGGGAAGAATAAAGTCAGTTTAACTGCAAATGGGATATGTATCCTTGTGATAGCTTTGTTGGGAATTCTGATTTCATCATGGGAAATGCTATTGCAAAAAAAAACTATTGAAAGGGAAATTTGCGATACTAATTGCGCCGATAGGAAGTTGTGTTCTGATTGTTGGGCACGGTTTATTTGTGGTGGAGATTGTTTTCACAATTCTTACATAAACACAGGTACTATTTTGACACCTGATAGGGCTTACTGCGAAATAGAGAAACATTTAATAGAACTTGGGGTGGTTTTATTATGTCACTTAAATTCAAAGTACCCTGATATATATAATATATTGAAAAAATCACTGTTTATTGAAATGAAAGCGAGGTAAAATTTAATGCTTTTCAAGACTATTCGAAATAATTTTTATATGGCTAGTTTCTTGTTTTCGTATTCTAAGAAGTATGTTTTGGTTTCATTAACCCTTGGTTTGTTAAGTCTCTATGATGTTTTTGTTTCTATTTTTCTTATAAAATATATCTTGGACTCCATAGGTAATCCAGAGGCGGATTTTTGGCGTATAACGTTTGTTATTCTAGCCATTTGTTTAATCAATATTATAATAACTTATGCGAATTCTTACTACAATAATAAATATTTACCAATTACACAAATCTCCTTTAGGAAATATCTACATGAGAAATTATGGTTAAAGATTTTAGAGATGAATTTTAGCGAGTTTGACAATCCAGAATATTATAACGACTATACATTTGTGATTAATGATGCTGAAAATCGAATTTTTCAGTTTACAATTCAATCCAAGAATTTATAGTAAATATTCTTAAATTAGTGTTTGTAATTACTACGGTTATTTTCGTTTTTTCAGACCCAATTCTAGTGATTTTTCCTATTGTAACGTTATTGTCCACAATGTTGCTATTCAATAAAGTAAGCAAGCAGCTATTCACACGTAACCAAGAGAATATCCCGGTAGATGTGAAATTAGTTATATTAAGAGAGTTTTTTACTTAAGAGAATATACGAAATCATTAAGAATGTCGAATACAATAAATGTTCTACTGAAAAATTTAAAAGAATCAACAGAGATTAGTAAAAAGATTTACAAAAAGTATTCCTCTAAAATAATACCTATCAATTTTGCTTTGACTATAATTTTTGAAATTTTTAATAGATTTGGCCTATTAACTTATTTGCTATGGCGGGCCTTAACTGGAGTTATTTCAGTTGGAGGATTTTCGGGTCTATATAGTGCTGCTGGAAATTTGTTGTCAAGCCTTCAAGGGGTAGCCCAAATAACCAGAAGCTTTTACGAAAATGATTTATATATACAAAAATTTAGGAAATTCTATAATTATTCGGTCGAACCACTAATAGAATCATCTTTGAATCTGTCGCTTGGCAGCATGGATGATTATACGATACGTTTTGATAACGTATCTTCTCAATACAATTTTGAACATAAATATGTTCTAAATGGAATCAATTTTGAATGTAAAAAAGGTCAAAAAATTGCAATTGTCGGCCATAACGGTGCCGGGAAAACAACCTTGATTAATCTGCTGCTAAAACTCTATGATCCTGTTCGTGGGACTATTTCCATCAATGGTGTTGATATTAATGAATATAATTATGAATCATATATCCAAAATTTCAACGTGATTCCCCAAGATTTTAATATATTTGCGTTTTCGATTGCTGAAAATGTGGTGCAAGATTTAGTCAGTGATTCTGATTTAAAGCATATATTAAATGCCCTTTATACTGTGGGTTTAAATGACAAAATAGAAGGGATGGATAAAGGTTTAAATACAATGCTGACAAAAGAATTTGATCAAAATGGCGTGGTTTTTCAGGTGGCGAGATGCAAAAATTGGCTTTATCAAGATTATTCGTACATGATAAACCTATTTTAGTTTTAGATGAACCTTCGAGTGCCTTAGATCCGCTGAGTGAATATCATATATTTAAACAGATATTTGATAGATTCCAAGCAAAAACTATATTTTTTGTTTCACATCGTTTGTATTCTGCGACTTTATCTGACAAAATAATTGTGCTGGATAAGGGCGAAATAGTCGAGATGGGAACTCACTTGCAATTGATAGAGAAGAATGGTAAATATGCTGAATATGCTGAATTATATAATGCGACTACAGAGAATTACAAGATTGGTCAATAAGAACAGGTGATAGTGTAGTATTATTATAGAGTATAAAGTTTGATAACTAAAAAATCTCTCTATATAATGTTTATTAGGTTTGATGATTAAATGCATCAGAAAATATAGAGATTACTAACAAGTAAGAAAGTAAAACTATTCAAATCATAAATTAGAGACAATTACATTAAGAGCGCTAATAGTAGGCGTTCTCATTGCAAAGAAAAAGGAAGGTTTTTATTTATATAAATATTTGAAAGAGTAAATGCAGTATACGGAAACCTTGATACTGCGTTTCGAGATTCATTTAAAGTACGTCAATCGGTCAATTGTAAAGATAAATTCTGCATTATGGAAATTACCGTTATATTGCAGAATTAAATTCTAATTTTAAGACTTAACAGATTCCCTTTTTTAGTCTATAATTAAATTGTAGAAACAGTTTCACAGGATTTTTTGTACGAAAAACAAGCAACTGGAATTAGTGTGTATGACTAAAGTCCACTTGCTAACGTGTAAGATTAAATTCTGCGCAGAGAATTCTGTCTGTGTTTCATCTATTTTATATTTATAGTAGTAGTTCCGGTTTGAGCATTACCTCATCAGGCGCCACCTGTTGGAGATGCACAGCGAAATGTAATTGATTATTCAAAAGAAGCTTGGATAGTTGATATGGCGTGCAACCATTGAGATTATCCCGTGCTTCACTGTTGATATGATTCATCAAAAGAGTGATATCCTTCTGACTGAATCTGTCAAATGTTCTTCCTTTTGGAACAACGAGTCTGATATATTCATGATTGCGTTCAATCATTCCCTTTTGCCAAGAACTGTGTGGATTACAGCAATAAATCTTGGTTCGGATTTCACCATATTTGTTACATTCCAGTAACCCAGGATTCTGAAATTCCGGTCCATTATCACTATTATACCGAATTCGGCATAATCATAGTGACTATACCGAAGAAAAAACTATGCTGAAAAACTTCGGTTTTCGTTATTGTTGCTAGCATCAATACCTTTTCTTCGGTATAGTATTTTATAATTGAAGTACCAAATATAAAGGAGGTACTTCA
>Ga0153924_1000433_pt1 | contig 26638 bp, 21 predicted proteins | sample TSNJ008MetaG_FD_104709 | JGI IMG/M metagenome (GOLD analysis project Ga0153924, IMG submission 104709) | Attine ant fungus gardens microbial communities from New Jersey, USA - TSNJ008 MetaG | ecosystem: Host-associated > Fungi > Mycelium > Unclassified | place: USA: New Jersey, Wharton State...
GAGCGGTGCATGTACGCCTTGTAGTCGTCCGGGGCGTCGGCCTGCACGACCAGCGACACGTCGTCCACGTGGATGCCGCGGGCGGCGACGTCGGTCGCGACGAGCACGTTCACCCGGCCGCTCGTGAGCAGCTGCAGGTTGCGGGTACGACGGGACTGGTTCAGGTCGCCGTGGAGCGAGGTCGCGCGGATGCCGGCGTCCTCGAACTGGTCGGCCAGACGTTCGGCGTAGGCGCGGGTGCGGGCGAAGACGATGGTCTTGCCCTCACCGGCGACCAGTTCCTCGAGGAGCTGGTCCTTCTGACGCTGCTCGACCACGAGCACGCGGTGGTCGATCGTCGAGGACGCCTGGTCCTCACCGGCGACCTCGTGGACGGACGGCTCGTGCAGGAACTCCTCGACGAGCGAGGCGACCTGCGCGTCGAGCGTCGCGCTGAACAGGAGCTTCTGGGCGCGGTTGCCCTCCGGGGTGACCTCGGCCGTGGCGGAGAGGATCTCCTGCACCGGCTCGAGGAACCCGAGGTCGCACATGTGGTCGGCCTCGTCGAGCACGGAGATGACGACCTCGCTGAGGTCGAGCTTCCCCTTGTTCATGAGGTCCTGCACGCGGCCCGGCGTCCCGACGATGATGTCGACGCCGCGCTGGAGAGCACCCTCTTGACGGCCGTACGGGACACCGCCGTAGATCTGCGTCGTGAACAGGCCGACCGAGCGGGCGATCGGCTGCACCGTGCGGTCGATCTGCAGGGCGAGCTCGCGGGTCGGCGCGAGGATGAGCGCACGCGGGGCGCGGCCCATCTTGCGCTTCGTGCCGCCGCCGTTCTCCATGAGCTTCTCGACGAGGGGCGCACCGAAGGCGATCGTCTTGCCGGAGCCCGTGCGGCCACGGCCGAGCACGTCCTTGCCGGCGAGCACGTCGGGGATCGTCGCCGCCTGGATCGGGAACGGGCTGCTGGCGCCGAGCTCCTGCAGGGCGCGGGAGATGTTGCCGCCGATGCCGAGGTCGCCGAAGGTCACGCCCTCGACGTCGGCCGCGACGGTGGCCTCGGCCTGGAGCTTCTCGAGCTTGACGTCGTCCGCGGGGACGAAGGGCTTGCGCTCGGTGCGGTCGCGGTCGTCGCGGTCGAACCGGCGGGGAGCACCGCCGTCGCGGTCGAAGTTCCGACGGGGACGGTCGTCGCGGTCGAAGTTCCGACGCGGACGGTCGTCGTTGTCACGACGCGGAGCACGGTCGTCACGGTCGAACCGACGCGGAGCACGGTCGTCACGGTCGAACCGACGCGGACGGTCGTCGTTGTCACGACGGGGAGCGCGGTCGTCACGGTCGAAGCGACGGGGAGCGCGGTCGTCGCGGTCGAAGTTCCGACGCGGACGGTCATCGCTGTCACGACGCGGCGCCCGGTCGTCACGGTCGAACCGACGCGGGGCACGGTCGTCGCGATCGAACCGACGCGGGGCGCGGTCGTCACGGTCGAACCGACGCGGGGCACGGTCATCGCGGTCGAAGTTCCGACGCGGACGGTCATCGCTGTCACGACGGGGAGCCCGGTCGTCACGGTCGAAGCGACGGGGAGCGCGGTCATCACGGTCGAAGCGGCGGCCGCCACGGTCGTCACGCTGCGGGCGGCTCTGGCCACCGTCGCGCGGCTCCCAGTTCGGACGGCTCGGGCGCTCGCCCTGCGATGCGCGGCCGCGACGCTCCTCGGCGTCCCAGCGCTGCTTCTGCCGCGGAGCCGACGGGTCGGCAGCGCGGAACCCGCGGTGCTTGCTGCTGCGTGCGGCGGGGGTGCCGTTCGGGTGACGGACACGGTCGGAGGCGCGGTTGTCCGCGCCGCCCTTGTTGTACGGGGCCATGGCTACTTTCTCGGGGTGCAGACGTACCGCAGCGCCCGGCAGCGACATCGGCGGGGGCTGAATGCGGAGAGGGGGTTCTTCCCGTCGCGGATCGACGTGAATCCAGCCCTCGAGCAACACACACCCAAACTTGAACTCCGTGATCGCAATGTCACGGCGTCGAAGGCCGACCGAGCGAGTCTACGCGACCACGCGCCCTGATGCCAGCCCCGAGGCGGGCGCGCGGTGCGCGGTGGCGGCGATCCGTGCCTCCAGGCCGGCCGCCGCGGTCAGGACTCCGCGAGCCGCTGTCGCTGCTCGGCCACGTCGAAGTCCGCCGCGGGCCACGTGAGCTGCATGTCCTCGAGCGTGCGGAGGAGGAGCTGCTGGACGGCGAGCCGCGCGTACCACTTGCGGTTCGCGGGGATCACGTACCAGGGCGCACGCGAGGTCGAGGTGCGGTCGAAGACCGTCTGGTACGCCTCCTGGTAGTCGTCCCAGAGCAGCCGCTCGTCGATGTCGCCCGGGTTGAACTTCCAGTGCTTGTCGGGGCGGTCCAGGCGTTCGCCGAGCCGTTCGCGCTGCTCGTCCTTCGAGATGTGCAGCATCACCTTGACGATGCTCGTGCCCTGCTCGGCGAGCCCGTCCTCGAAGTCGACGATCGCGCCGTAGCGGCGCTCGATCTCCTCCGGGGGTGCGAACGAGCGGACCTTCTGGATGAGGACGTCCTCGTAGTGCGAGCGGTCGAACACGCCGAGCTGGCCGGCACCCGGCAGCTGTCGTTCGATGCGCCAGAGGAAGTCGTGCTCGCGTTCCTCGGCGGTCGGGGCCTTGAAGCCGGCGTAGTGCACGCCGTTCGGGTCCACCGCGCCGACCACGTGTGAGACGATCCCGCCCTTGCCGGCGGTGTCCATCGCCTGGAGCACGAGGAGCACCCGGCGCTGGTCCCCCGCGGTCGATGCCGCCCAGAGCCGCTCCTGCAGGGCGGACAGGCGGGACTCGCCCGCGGCGAGCGCCTCGAGGCCGTCGATCTTGCGGCCGGGGAACCCCGGGGTGCCGTCGGGGTCGACGCGGTCGAGGCGGAATCCCTCCTCGACGCGGAGCAGCGGTTCGGGGTCGGCGTTCCAGGCCTTGCGCCGGCTCACGGGTCCTCCTGCGGGGTCGTCTCTCATCCTGGCACCGTGGGGGCGGGTTCGCCCGGGGGCGTTTTTTCGTCCGTCGGGGTCGTCCGTCGGGTGGAGTGCGCCGCGTGGCCGTTCGTCCCGCAGGTGGACGTCGGCGCGCGGACGGCGAGTTACGGTGGACTCGATGAGGTCAGGCCGTCGCACGTTGCTCGCGCTCGTCGCCGCGGTCGTGGCGCTCGGCGCGGTCGCGTCGTGCAGCGCGGATCCCGTCGGCGACGAGAACCGCACGGTCACCGCCGGCCCCGTCATCTACCCGCTGTCCCTCCGGTACCACGGCATCGACGTGGTCGCCGACGTGCCGTACGGGTCGGAGGCACTGCAGCGCCTCGACGTCTGCCTGCCCGCCGACAGCGCTCCGGACACCACGACGACGCCGACCGCGACGGCCGTCCCAACGCCCACGGCCTCCGCGTCGGCTTCGACTCCGGCGGACCCGGGTGCACTCGCCGAGGCGGCCAGCGGCACCCGCCCCGCCGTGCTCATGATCCACGGCGGCAGCTGGTCGCACGGCGACAAGGCGACGGCGGCGTACCGGTCGGTGTGCAAGTACCTCGCCTCCGAGGGGTTCGTCACGTTCAACGTCGACTACCGCCTCGCGCCGACCGACCCGTTCCCGGCCGGGCTCGACGACGTCCGCCGGGCACTCGACTTCGTGTTCCGCCCGACGACGCTGTCGACCTACGACGTGGACAGCAAGCGGGTCGGGGTGTTCGGGGGCAGCGCCGGCGGGAACCTCGCGGCGATGCTCGCCGTCACCGACCACGACTCGACCGCCTACGCCGAGGGCGATCGGATCCGTGCCGTCGTCGACCTCAGCGGGCCGACGAACCTGACCTCGCGGTCGACCCGGGCGGACGGGGTCTCGGCGTCGTTCCAGCGGAAGCAGTTGCTGTACCTCGGGTGCCGGACCTACGCGAACTGTCCGGCGGCGACCCGGGCGTCCCCGGAGTACCACGTGACCTCGGACACGGCGCCGTTCTTCATCGGGCACTCCACGGACGAGTTCATCCCGCTGTGGGAGTCGCAGGAGTTCGCGGCGACCCTGCGGAAGCACGACGTGCCGGTGACGTTCGTGGCCGTGGAGGGGTCGGCGCACTCGATCGCGCAGCTCGACGAGGCGATGAGCAAGCGCGTGGCGACGTTCCTGCGGGGGCACTTGGGCTGAGCGCCGGTGCCGGTGCCGGTGCCGGTGCCGGTGCGCCACGAGACTCGGGCGGACGAGCGGCCGCCGTGTCGCGGAAGCGACAGCTTGCCGCCGAGTTGCCCGGTCTGTGCCGCGAGAGCGACAGTTTGCCGCGAACACACGGCGTGAATATGTCGCTCTCGCGGAGGGCCCGCGGAACAGACCGGGGCGCGGCCTCGGGCGTGCCCCGGGCGGGTGGCACCCGGAGTCGGGACTGCCGCCCGGAGCACGCCCGCAGCAGACTTCCGGGGTGACCGACACCTCGACCCGCCCTGCCCGCGACACCGCCACCCGCTGGGAGCGGCACTCGTCGCTGCAGACGTTCGCCGAGCTCCTGCTCGGACTGTCGTTCACCGCTGCCGTCGCCTTCGGGGGGTACGCAGCCGTGACGGGTCGGATGACCGTGCTGTCGCAGGGCGCCGGCGTCGTGTTCCTCGTGACCCTGACCTGCGTGCTGGTGTCGTGGTTCCGCGCCGTCGAGCGTGAAGAAGCCCCGACCGCGCCGGTGGACCCGATCGCAGCCGTCGACGCCGAGTACCGCCGCTAGCCCTCCGCCGTCTCCGCCGCAGTCCCAGCCGCTGCGCGCCGGTCGGCCCGACGCTCGCGCGCCCGCTCGACGACGAAGTAGAGCGCCGGCAGCACCACGAGGGTGAGCAGCGTCGACGACACCAGACCGCCGATGACGACGAGCGCCAGCGGCTGCGAGATGAAGCCCGATTTGCCGGTGAGCCCGATCGCCATCGGGACGAGCGCGAAGATCGTCGCGAGTGCCGTCATCAGGATCGGGCGGAGGCGCCGGGTGGCTCCCTCGACCAGGGCGTCGCGGACGCGGAGCCCTCGTCGCCGGTACTGGTTGACGAGGTCGATGAGCACGATGGCGTTCGTCACGACGATGCCCACGAGCATGAGCACACCGATCAGCGACGCGACCCCGAGCGGGATGCCCGACACGATCTGCAGCAGGATCGCCCCGGTCGCGGCGAACGGCACCGAGACGAGCAGCAGGAGCGGCTGGAGCAGGCTGCGGAACGTCGCCACCATCACCACGTAGACGATGAGGATCGCGATCAGCGCCGCGAGCAGCAGCTGGCTGAACGCCGACGACTGGCTCGAGGCCACGCCACCGATCGTCGCCGAGGCACCCCTCGGCAGGTCGAGCCCGTCCACCGCGGTGGTGACGGCCTGCACCGCCGCACCCAGGTTCGTGGCGTCCGGCGTGACGGTGATGGTCGCGGTGCGGACGGCGTCCGAGGTGGTGACGGTGGTCGGCCCCTCGGCCCGTTCGACGGTCGCGACGTCGGACAGCGGGACGGCCCCGGTCGACGTCGGGATCGACAGGCTCCGCAGCGCGGCCGTGGTCGTCGGCGGCTCCGGGTCGGCGATGTACACGTCGAGCGAGGCGTCGTCGATCTCCACCGAGCCGGTGTCCAGCGGCGAGACGGCCGCGGCGACGATCCCGCCGACCTGCGTCTCGGTGAGGCCGAGCGCCGCCGCCTTCGACCGGTCCACCCGGACGGCGAGGTACGGCTCCGCCGAGGACAGGTTGCTCGACGCCCCGGTGGTGTGGTCGACCTTGCGCATCTCGCGCAGGACCTGGTCGGCCGCGGTCCGGAGTTGGTCCTGGGTCGGCGCCGTGACGTCCACCTCGATGTCGCTGCTCCCGCCGAAGCCCCCACCCGCCGACGAGACCGTGACGTCACCGGCGCCCTCGAGCGCGTTCAGCCGCTTCCGGGTGTCCGACTGGATCCGGTCCTGATCGGCGTCGGCGTCCGTCGTCACGGCGTACTGGATCGATGCGGAGGCACCGCCACCGAACGCCGCCTGGATGGACTGCCCGCTCGTGCCGATGGTCGTCTGCACCGTGTCGACGCCGTCCACCGCGCGCAGCTGCCGTTCGACCTTCCGGGCCTCGTCGGACTGCACGTCGAGGCTGGTGCCGGGGTCGAGGTCCTGCGTCACCGTGAACGTGTTCTGCCCGGAGTCGCCGAGGTAGTTCGTCTTGACGAAGGGCAGCGCGGCCGCGGTGCCGCCGAGGACGACGACCGCCAGGATCAACACCGTCCACGGGGTCCGGAGCACCCACCGGAGGACGGGCTGGTAGCCCCGGCGAAGGCGATCGGGAGCGGCGGCGTCGTGCAGGTCGGCTGCGGAGGCGAGTGCTCCCGTCGTCGCGGACCGGCCTGGAGGCGCGGTGTCGGTGGGCGCGTCGGCTGCGGCTGACGAGGTGGTCGCGCCGGCGTGCTTGTGCGGCTTCGGCGCGCGCAGGAACCAGTACGCGAGCACGGGCACGATCGTCAGCGACACGAGCAGCGATGCGACGAGCGCCATCGTGACGGTCAGGGCGAACGGCCGGAAGAGCTCGCCGACGAGCTCGGCCACGAACGCCACCGGCAGGAACACGACGACCGTGGTCACCGTCGACGCCGTCACGGCGCCGGCGACCTCGCGCACGCCGTCGAGCACCGCCTGCCGTCGGTCGACGCCTGGCTGCAGGTGTCGCTTGATGTTCTCGATCACGACGATCGAGTCGTCGACGACGCGGCCGATCGCGATCGTGAGCGCCGCGAGGGTGATGATGTTCAGCGTGTAGTCCGCTGCCCGCATGCCGATCGCGGCGAGGAGCACCGACGTCGGGATCGAGATCGCGGTGACGATCGTGGACCGGACCGACAGCAGGAACAGCAGGATCACGACCACGGCGAACCCGAGGCCGAGCAGGCCTTCCTCGGCGAGGGAGTCGATCGACTGCTGGATGTACGGCGCCTGGTCGAACACCACGGTGATCTTCGGGTCACCGGTGATCTTCTTCTCGATGTCGGGCAGGGCGTCCCGCACGGTCGTCGAGACGTCGACGGTGTTGGCTTCTTGCGTCTTCGTGATCGCGATCGTCAGGGCCTGCTCGCCGTCGACGCGGCTGATCGAGGTGCGCGGGGACTCCTGGATCGCGACCTTCGCGACGTCGCCGATGGTGGCCGTCGAGGTCCCGCCCGTGAGCGGCAGCGCCTCGATGTCGTCGAGGGAGGCGATCCGCTGCCCGGTCTGCACCGAGAGCGTCGTGCCGTCCTGCGTGATCGTGCCGCCGGGGATGAGCGTGCCGTTGTCGTCGAGGGCGTCCGAGATGGCGGTCTGCGACAGACCCCGTGCGGCGAGCGCCGTCCGGTCCGGGGTGATCACGACGCGGCGGCCGGGGTTGCCGAAGACGTCCGCCTCGCGCACGCCGTCGAGCTTCTCGAGGTCGGGGATCGCGGTGGCGTTCAAGCGATCGACGAGCTGTTCCTGGTCGCCGGTCGCCGAGACCGCGAGCTGGATGACCGGCAGGTCGTCGAAGGACCCGGTGACGATCTGCGTCTGGACGGAGTCGGGCAGCGACAGTGCGTTGACGACGGTCTGGATCTTGTCCTCGGCGCTGGCGAGGTTCGATCCGTACGCGAACTCGGCGGAGACGACGCTCTGGCCGGTGGACGACGTCGCCGTCGTGGACTTGAGGTCCGGCACCGCCTGGATCCCCTGCTCGATCTTCGTCGAGACGTCGTTCGACACGACTTCCGGAGTGGCACCGGGGTATGCGCTGACGATCGCGATCTGCGGGAACTGGACGCTCGGGATGAGCTCCTGCTTGAGGCTCGTCAGCGCGATGCCGCCGAACACCGCGACGACGACGGTGACGAGCGCGATGAGGGCCCGGTTGCGGAGACTGAAGACCGAGAGGAAGTGCACGCTCCGATCCTTGCAGGACCCACCCGTGCGTGGACGCGATCACCGCGATCCGTGGAGGACCCAGGACGGACGAGTCCCTGTTGAGGACCGACCTCAGCCGCCCAGCGCCAGGTACACCCCGAGCACCCCGACCGTGCCGAGGACCCCGACCCCCAGAGCCACGACCCGGGCGAGCGGGTCACGAGCGGTCAGGACGGCCACCGCGAGGAGCACGACCCCGACGACGATCTCGACCACCCAGGTCACCGGCCCGGTGGTGCCGGCGACCTGGAGCAGTGCCCGGACGCCCTCGCCGACGAGCACCGCCGAGGTCGCACCGAGTGCTGCGCCGCGCCACCGGGTGTCCCGGTCGCGGACGGCCACGGCGACGACCCCGGCGAGCACCCCCGCGGGGATCCCCATGAGGACCCAGAAGTTCGTGACGGTCAGGAAGTCCGGGAAGCCACGGAGGTTCGTCGTCGCCCAGTACCCCACGTGCATGAGCTCGAGCAGGACCACGCCGAGGAGCATCGCGAGCGGCAGCGCCACCCGGCCCGCACGGACGCCGGCGAGCAGGCACAGCAGCACGGCGACGACGAACCACGGCCCGGCGGAGTTCGAGACGGTCGACAACCCGGGGACCGCCTGACCGAACGAGGTCAGCACGCCGGCGAGCAGCGAGCCGGTCAGCGCCATCGTGACGCGGGCAGCCGGCGGCACCGCTGCGCACGCGACGCGCTCCGGAGCCGTGGCCGTCGCCTTCATGGTCGTGTCCATGCGACAAGACTCCCGTGCCGACCGGCCGGACCACATCACCCCACGGAGCGAGATGCACGCCCCGCCGTCACCCCACAGGATGACGGGCCGCGCACACGCGCGCGCACACGCACCCGCACCCGCACGCACCCGCACCCGCGCGCACACCCGCCCGATCACACCACCGCGGCCAACGACCCCCGCACCCCCGCACTGTCCCCACCGATCCGCGCCCACGACCGCTCCAGCACGTCGACGAGCCGCACCCGATCGGCCGGCGGCATCGTGAACGGCACTCGCAGGAACCGCTCGAACCCGCCGTCCGGCCCGAACACCCCGCCGGAGGCGAGCACGACCCCCTCGGACCGCGCGGCGAGCACCAGTGCGCTCGACACCGGCCGACCGAGCCCGACCCACGTCGTCAACCCGCCCGCCGGCGACGGGACGTCCCACTCCGGGAGCCGCGCGCGCAACGCGCCCACGACGTCGTCGCGACCCTGCCGCAGGTACTCGCGCCGCGCCTCCAGGACGGCCGCCGTGCGTGGCACGAGCTCCCGCGCGACCAGCTGGTCGAGGACCGGCGTACCGAGGTCGCCCGTCGGACGGGCGAGGAGCAGCCGCTGCAGGAGATCGGGCGCAGCCCGGATCCAGCCGATGCGCAGGCCGCCCCAGAACACCTTGTCCGCCGACCCGATCATCACGACGGCGTCGGACCCGGCAGCCAGCGGGAGCGACGGCGTCCCCTCGATCCGCAGCTCCCCCATCGTCTCGTCGGCGACCACCGTGGTGCCCGTCGATGCCGCCACGGACAGCAGCAGCTCCCGCGTGGACGCCGACATCGTCGCGCCGGTCGGGTTGTGCAGCTCGGGCATCACGTACGCCACGGCCGGCGCGGTCCGCCGCAACGTGGTCTCGAGCGCAGCGGCGTCCCACCCGGTCCGGGCGTCGACGGGCACGCCGACGAGGCGTCCGCCGGCCTCGCGGAAGGCCTCGTGCGCGTGCGGGTAGGTCGGCGACTCGACCAGGACGGCGTCGCCGCGTCGGACGAGCACCCGGGCGAGCAGGGCGATGGCGTGCTGCGCGCCGATGGTCACCACGACCTGTGAGGCGTCGGTGGGCAGCCCGCGGTCCGTGTACCGCGCCGCGATGGCCGCGCGCAGCCCCGGGTCACCGACGGTGTCGTAGCCGATGCCGGCGAGCGCCGCCGGGACGTGCCGCACCGCCCGCTCGACGGCCTCGGCGATGCCGGGAGCCGCGTGCATCGCCGCCTTGCGGAGGTCGAGCAGGTCGCCGGACACCACGCCGCCGAGCCGTTCCGGGTCCGGCCGCCCGGCGAGGTCCCGCGGCAGGTGGACCACACTGCCGGAGCCACGGACCGACACGAGGAACCCGTCGGACCGCAGCCGCGAGTACGCGTTCGCCACCGTGGTGCGGGAGACGCCGAGGGCGGTCGCGAGTCCGCGCTCGGCCGGCAGGCGCACGCCCAGCGGGATCCGACCGTCGATCACCAGGACGCGCAGGGCGTCGGACAGCGCCTCGTACGCGGGGGCGTCGGTGGCTGCACGCCAGTCGGTGAGCAGGTGCGCGGCGGCACGGGCACTGAGCAGGACGGCGCCGGTGCGGGTCGCGGGCAGGACGGTCATGGATCCACGGTAGCCGAATTGGCCCTCGACGCGCAGTCCAATCCCGAGCACGATCGACCCATGCCCCGCGCGACCGCCCTCACGCTCCGCTTCGTCCAGCTCTTCGTCGGCCTGTTCCTCTACGGGGCCTCGACGGCGCTGCAGGTCCGGGCCGTCGTCGGCGTGAGTTCGTGGACCGTCCTCACCGAGGGCCTCGAGAACGTCGTGCCGTGGTCGTTCGGCGTCATCACGGTGGTGTCGAGCGGCGTCATCCTGCTGTTCTGGATCCCGCTCCGGCAGAAGCCGGGCATCGGCACGCTGCTCAACGCCCTGGCGATCGGGCCGTCGGCTGACCTCGTGCTGTGGCTCGTCCCGACCCCGTCGGAGCTCGTCGGACGGATCCTGCTGTTCGTCGCCGGACTCCTGCTGCTCGCGCTGGCCACGGCGTTCTACATCGGCGCCGGGTTCGGGACGGGCGCGCGGGACGGCCTGATGGTCGGCCTGCACGAGCGGCTCGGCTGGCCGGTGTGGGTGGCGCGGACCGCGATCGAGGTGTCGGTCGTCATCGTCGGCTGGCTGCTCGGCGGCGACGTCGGTGCGGGCACCGTGATCGCCGCGTTCGCGATCGGCCCGATGGTCCAGCCCCTGATGCCCGTCTTCCGCCGGTTCCCGTGGAGTCCGGAACGCACGGCTCGCGCCGCGACCACCGGCCTGGAGGCACGACCCGCCTCCGTCACGCCTGCCGCCTGAACGGGGTGGCCGGGTCATCGGGCCCGTGGCGCTTGCGCAGTCGCGACTCGCGATATAGCGTGTCGTCCACAGACGCGATACATCGCGAGTTCGAGGAGGCAACATGGCCCAGGAGAAGTGGCTCGTCGAGGAGCCGAAGGTGATCGACACCGGGATCGTCCGCCGCTTGCGCGTGGGCCTCGCCGGTGGTCAGGTCGACGTCGTCGCGCACGACGAGCCGACCGCTCGCGTCGAGGTGCACAGCGTGTCCGGCAAACCGATGAAGATCGAGCTCGACGGCGACACGCTCACGATCGACCACCCGCAGGTCCGCTGGGACGACCCGATCGGGTTCCTGAAGTCCTTCCGCGGCAAGGCCCACGCCGACGTCAGCGTGCTCGTCCCCCGCGACGCGGTCGTCACCGTCGGGGTCGTATCCGCCGGCGCGCTGCTCTCCGGTACGAACCGCGGCGCCACGCTCAACACGGTGTCCGGCGACCTGGTCGTCGACGAGATCGCGGGCGACGTGACGGTCAACGCGGTGTCCGGCACCACGACCATCCGCGAGCTCGACGGAGCACTGACGGTGCACACCGTCTCGGGCGACGTCGTGGCGACGGGTGCGATCCCGCGCTTCTCGGCCGACGGGGTGAGCGCCGACGTCGTGCTCGACCTGCACGGCACCCCGGACTCGGCCCGCGTGAACACGGTGTCCGGATCGGTGAGCGTCCGGCTCGAGGACGGCGTGCCCTACCGGTGCACCGTGAGCACGGCATCCGGCAAGCTGCAGTTCGACGACTCCGAGATCCGCGGCGTCCGTGGCTCGTACGTCAAGCAGGGCGGCGAGCTGTCCGGGCAGTGGCTGGACCTCCGCGTGAACTCGGTCTCCGGCGACATCGCGGTCCTGCACGCGGCACCCGAGGCCCCGGCCGACGTGGAGACGGAGGTCGTCGAATGAGCCCCGTCTTCGCCCACGGCCACCTGCGCCTGTACCTGCTCGTCCTGCTCGCCGACCACCCGATGCACGGGTACGAGGTCATCCAGGCCCTCGGCGACCGCTTCGGCGGCACGTACGTCCCGAGTGCCGGCACCGTGTACCCGCGGCTCGCCAAGCTCGAGGAAGAGGGACTCGTCTCGAAGTCCGCGGACGGCCGGAAGACCGTCTACGCGATCACCGATGCGGGTCGGGCCGAGCTGGACGCCCGCGCCGACGAGATCGCCGAGGTCGAGAACGGCGTCAACGACTCCGTGAAGTCCCTCGCCGACGGCGTCCGCGCCTCGGTGGGCGAGGCCATGCGGTCGCTCCGCGCCGACCTCGCCGCGAGCGCGCAGGGCCCGCGCGGCCGGACCGCCGACGAGCCCGTCGACGTGCCGTCCGAGGGCGCCCGAGCACTCCGCGAGGTCGAGATGGCCCTGTCGTCGTTCCGGCAGCAGGTCCGTGCGGACCTCCGCCGCCGCGCTACGCGCGGCACGCTCACCGCCGGCACCGTGACGCGCCTGCGCGACGGCCTGGAGGCACTGCGCAAGTCGCTCTGACAGCCGTCGGCCGACAGACGGGGACGACCCGTGCCTCCAGGCAGTCCTCTCGTCGGCCGACGGCCACGGCATCGCGCCCCGCTCTGAACATCGCGCCCCGTCTCTCCGGGGCGCGATGTTCAGAGCGGGGCGCGACACTCCGCAAGCGGACGAGCACTCCACGGGTCGCACGTCACAGGCCGCGGTCGGCCAGTGCGTGCATCGCGTCCCGCAGGGCGCGTGCCGCGCCCGCACCCGCCCACTCGTAGGCGTGCGTGAACCGCTCGTCCTGCACGTACATGTCGGCGAGCGTCCGGAACCGGTCCGCGGTGAGCTCGGCCGGGGGCGTGGCCTGCGCGAGCCAGGCGAACTGGCGCCGCGCGAGTGCGGTGCCCGCGTCCGATGCCGGCCCCGCGCCGGACGCGGCGAGCGCCGCGGCGTCCTGCGCGATCGCCCGCTGCTCGGCCTGGAAGGCCTCCTTCGCACCGGCGTCCTTGGACTCCCACCAGCGTGCGCCGCGGTCCCAGGCGTCGGCGCCCCAGCGCTCCTCGACCTCCTGCTTGAACCGGGTCTGGTCGAACCCGTCGAACGTGTCGGTGGCGTTCATGTCCTCTCCCTTCTCGATCCTGGTGATGGTGGTGCGCACGGCCGCGAGCTGCCGGGCGAGCCGGTCACGCTCGCGTTCGAGCCACGCGACGTGCGCGGTGAGGGCCGTGACGTCGTCCTGCTCGCCGTCGAGGACCCGCCGGATCTCGGGAAGACCGAGTCCGAGTCCGCGGAGCAGCAGGATCCGCTGCAACCGGACGAGCGCCCGGTCGTCGTAGCGCCGGAGTCCGCCGTCACCGACCGCCGTGGCGGGCAGCAGCCCGATCGCGTCGTAGTGGCGGAGCGTGCGACTCGACACACCGGCGGAACGCGCCACGTCGGCGATGCCGTGCGGTGCTTTCGCAGCTGCGTCCACGCTGTCTGTCGAATCCCTCATGCAGACCACGCTAGGGGTTGACGCAGCGTCAACCGCAAGGGGTTTTCGGGGTGCACTCGGAACGAGTCGCGACCGACACGGAATAACGGTCCGGTCACCCGTGTTGACTCGCGCTCCGAAACGAGTAGGTTTGCCGCTCGTGACGAACGAGATCCGGTCGTTGAAAGCGCGACTGATCGGGGATCCCCTCCCCTCCGAGAAGCTCGAAGGGCAGCTCCTCCCGAAGCACCTGGCCCTGCCGATCTTCGCGAGTGACCCGCTGTCCTCCGTGGCGTACGCGCCGCAGGAACTCCTCATGATCCTGCTGCTCGGCGGGATGGCGTTCCTGACGTTCGCCCCGTGGGTCGCCGCTCTCGTCGTGCTGCTGCTCGTGGTCGTCGTCGCGTCCTACCGCCAGCTCATCAAGGCGTACCCGTCCGGCGGTGGCGACTACGAGGTGGCGCACCGGAACCTCGGCGAGAAGGCCGGCCTCGTCGTCGCGTCCGCACTGCTCGTCGACTACGTGATGACCGTCGCCGTGTCGGTGGCGTCCGGCGTGGACAACATCATCTCGGCGCTCCCCGTGCTCAACGAGTTCCGGGTCGAGCTCGCCCTGCTGTTCGTCGTGCTCCTGGCGGCCGCGAACCTCCGCGGGGTGCGCGAGTCGAGCAAGGCCTTCGCCGTACCGACGTACCTGTTCGTGGCGTCCGTGTTCGTCATGGTCGTCACGGGGCTGCTGCGCGCCGCGTTCGGGCACGCCCCGGTCGCCGAGTCCGCCGCGTACACGGTGCAGAACGTCGAGCACACCACGCAGGCAGCGTTCATCCTGCTGCTCCTGCGCGCGTTCGCGTCCGGCTGCTCGGCGCTGACCGGCGTCGAGGCGATCGCGAACGGCGTGCAGGCGTTCCGCCGCCCGAAGATCAAGAACGCACAGATGACCCTCGTGTTCATGGGGTCGATCGCGATCGTCCTGTTCGTCGGGCTCATCACGCTCGCGCTCATCTCCCGCGTGCACTACGCCGAGGACGCCTGCGACCTGCAGGGCTTCGCGGCCTGCGCGACGCACCCGCAGCGCTCCCTGATCGCCCAGATCGCGGCCGCGACCTTCGGGAACAACACGGTGCTGTTCTTCGTGATCCAGGCGACGACCGCGGCGGTGCTGCTCCTCGCGGCGAACACGGCGTTCAACGGCTTCCCGCTGCTCGGCTCGATCCTCGCCCGCGACTCGTACGCCCCGAAGGCACTGTCCACGCGCGGCGACCGGCTCATCTACTCGAACGGCGTGATCGTCCTCGCGCTCGTGGCGGCGGCGCTGCTCATCGTCTACCGGGCGAACGTCACCAGCCTGATCCAGCTCTACATCATCGGCGTCTTCGTGTCGTTCACGCTCGGGCAGACCGGGATGATCGTGCACTGGACGCGGCTGCTGCGCGAGGACCGTGCCGGGACCGCCGCCGAGCCCGTCAACCGCGGGCAGGTCATGCGCTCGCGGGCGATCAACGCCACCGGCGCGACCTTCACGTTCGTCGTCCTCGTCATCGTCACGATCACGAAGTTCACCCACGGCGCGTGGCTCGTGTTCCTCATCATGCCGATCCTCTTCGTCCTGATGCTCGGCGTGAACCGGTACTACCGCGACGTCTCGCACGAGATCGAAGCCGACGAGGAGACCCAGTTCGGCGCCACCGGCGACCACGCGATCGTCCTGGTGAACAAGCTGCAGAAGCCGGTGCTCAAGGCGCTCGACTACGCGATCGCCGCGAAGCACGCGAGCTTCGAAGCCGTGCACGTCGCGATCGACGACGCCGAGTCGGCCCGGCTGCGGGCGCAGTGGGCGGACTGGGGCATCGAGGTCCCCCTGACCATCGTGCCGAGCCCCTACCGCGACATCTCGATGCCGCTCATCAAGTACATCAAGGCCCACCGGATGGAGCACGGTTCCGAGGTCGTCACGGTCTACACGCCCGTGTTCGTCGTCGGGCACTGGTGGGAGAACTTCCTGCACAACCACCGCGGTCGCCGGATCCGGAAGAAGCTCCTGCTCGTGCACGGCGTGACGGTCGCCCTCGTGCCGTGGCTGCTCGACTCGTCGGAGCTCCTGTACGGCCGCCGTTCCCGTCCGCTGCCGGGCCAGGAACGCCGCGGCGAACCGATCCGCCCGGCCCTCCGCCGCTCCCCGCACGGCGTCTTCCAGCACGAGGCCCAGGACGACCGGCTGCTCCGGTCCGCGCAGCGCAACAGCCTGCAGCCGCGGCGTGCGACCCGTCCCGCCGGTCCGGCCGAGGGCGTCGACCAGACCCAGTGCACCGGTGAGATGCGCGTGCTCGTGCCGTCTCCCCCGCGCAGCGACGGTGCTTCGCCCCCGCACGGTGACGGTCGTAGCATCTGACGTCATGACGATCTCCGACCTGCGCACCTTCGCGACGTTCGACGGGCACGGCGGCAAGGTCTCGAAGCGGGTCGAGGTGCTCGACCACGAGCCCACGCCCGGCGGCCCGCACGAGGGACTCGTCGCCGTCCGCGGACCGCACCCCCTCGGGGCGCTCGACGAGCGGACGGCGGAGGACTCGACGCACCGCATCGGCTGGGTCGACCCCGCCACGCTGCGCGACTGGTACCGCCCGGACCGCGTCGTCGTCTCGCGGCTCGACGCGCGGCAGTCCGGGCTCGAGCCCGGTACGTACGCCGATTCGCGCGGTCGCGGACGGGTCCGGATCGACGGCCTGGAGGCACGACTCGCCCCCGACGGTCGGCCCGCGTTCCGCGCACTGGCCGGCCCGGCGGACGCCCCGGTCGTCGACGTCCCGCTACCGACGGACCAGGCGGTGCGGCTGGTGGTCGTCCGGCACGTCGACGAGGGCCTGGAGATCGTGACCACCCCGGTGTCGCCGTTCCTGTCGCCCGGGCGGTACACCGCCCACGACGACGACGTCGTCGGCCTTCCACCGCGAGGATCGACCGGACACCAGGTCGTCAGCGCCGCGGTGCTGCTCGACGGCACGCTGCACCAGGTCGAGCGCATCGACGAGCGGGCCGCGACGATCTGGATCCGGCAGGGCGACCGGACGGTGCCGATCGCGGCGAGTGCCATCGGCCCGGACCTGGTGCGGTACACCGCGGTCGCCGGCTGACCCGGGGTCCCGTCCCCCGGGTTCCGTTCGGGGGACGCCAGGGTGGGCGTGACGGTCGGGGGTGCGGCGTAGCGTCCCCGGCATGAGTGATGCAGACCCGACCCAGCAGCCCGAATCCGACCTCGCGGGTGAGACCCTCGGAGGTCCCCGTCCGGACCCGTCCACCGACGCGAGCAAGGACCCTGAGCAGTGGGTCACCGGTGACGAGCCGATGACCGGCCCGCAGCGCAGCTACCTCGACACGCTCGCTCGCGAAGCCGGCGAGGAGCTCCCCGCCGACCTCACCAAGGCCGAGGCCTCGGAGCACATCGACCGCCTGCAGCAGCAGACCGGACGCGGCGCTTCCTGAATGCGCGTCCGCGTTTCGGCGGACCCGGGGCTGGGCATGTCCTGGTGATGCCCGGGCAGTCCCCCGAACGAGGGGGAACGATGACGCGTCACCGGTTAGCTTCGACGCCATGCGAACGACATCGACCTCCATCGGCCTGACCGCGCTCCGCATCGTCCTCGGTGTGGTGTTCATCGCCCACGGCGCCCAGAAGTTCGCCCAGGGCATCGGCTCCGTGACCGAGGGCTTCTCCGGCATGGGTGTCCCGCTCGCCGGGGTCGCCGCACCCCTCGTGGCCGGGCTCGAGCTCGTCGGGGGCGTGTTCCTCGTGCTCGGGGTCGCGACGCGGGTCGTGGGCGTGCTGCTCGCGGTCGACATGGTGGTCGCGGGTGTGCTCGCCCACGCGTCCTCGGGGTTCTACTCGCAGGACGGCGGGTTCGAGTACGTGCTCGTGCTCGCGGTGGCGTCCCTGGCGGTGGCGCTGACCGGGCCGGGGCGGTTCTCGCTTGACGCGGTGTTCCTGCTCGCCTCGCGTCGACGTCGTGGCGTGCAGGAGCCCCTGCCCGCCTGACACTGGCGACCGCCCGCCTGCCTACGTATCTCGCACCGTGCGAGGTCCCGGCGACAGCGCACCGTGCGAGGTCCGGGCGACCACGCACCGGATGGTTCGAGGTTCCGTGCGGCGTGCGAGCCTGCGCGCCTCGCACGGAGTACGGAACCTCGCACACTGGCCCGGACGACCTCGAGCCGACCTCGCACCGTGCGAGGTCAGGGCGCGGCGAGCACGTCCATCACCTGCCGCGCGATCCGCCGCCCGGCCCGGTTCGCCCCGATCGTCGAGGCCTGCGGGCCGTACCCGGCGAGGAACAGCCGCGGCTCGTCGACGGAACGTCCGTCCTCGACCACGATCCCGCCCGCCGCGGTCCGCAGGTGCAGCGGCGCGAGGTGCCGCAGGTCCGCGCGGAACCCCGTCGCCCAGATCACCGCATCGGCGTGCACGTGCTCGCCGTCTGCCGTGACGACCCCGGTCTCGTCGAGCCGCGTGAACATCGGCGACTCGCGGAGCACACCACGGTCGAGTCCCGCACGGATCCGCCTCGAGACGGGCACCCCGGTCCCGCTGACGATGCTCGGCAGGGTCTCCCCCGCACGCGCCGCCCGGTCCTGCTCGTCGACGGCGGCGACGGCCGACTCGACGTCGAGCGCCGGGGCCTCCGACCACACCACCGGCCGCCGGGTGAACCAGCGGGTCCGGGCGGCCACCCCGTCGAGCTCGAGCAGGAACCCGATGGCGCTCGTCCCGCCGCCGACCACGACCACGTCCTGCCCGGCGAACTCCTTGGCGCTCCGGTACTCGGTCGTGTCCACCTGGCGGCCTCGGAAGACGTCGCGGCCCGGGTACCACGGGAGGAAGGGCGTGCCCCAGGTCCCGGAGGCGTTCACCACGACCTCGGCGGCGATCCGGGCGGTGGCGCCGTTCGCGGTCCTCGTGGCGACGCAGAGCTCCTCAGCGCCGTCGACGCGCGAAACGGACGACACCGAGACCGGGCGCCGGACCCGCAGGTCGTAGTGCTGCTCGAAGCGCCGGTAGTACTCGCCCACGACGTCCCGGGCCGGCCGCGACCGGTCGGCGTCGTCGAACCGGAGCCCCATCGCGTTCATGCCGGGCAGGTCGTGCACACGGTGGGCAGCGCCGAGCCGCAGCGCTTCCCAGCGGAACTGCCACGCCCCACCGGTGCTCGGCGCGCGGTCGAGGAGCACCAGGTCGCTCCCCGGCGTCAGCCCGAGTCGGCGCAGGTGGTATCCCACCGAGAGACCGGCCTGACCGGCGCCGATCACCACGACGCGGGCGTGCTGGTCGACCGGGGGTGGGGCGTCGTCTGTCATCACTTCGATTCTGCTGTGCGCGAGGCCGTCGCGGCGACGTCCAGATCGGGGTACATGGTAGAGTGATCGGCAGATTTCAAACCACGAACCGTTCGGTTCCCCGGGTGACTCCTCTCCCGCCAGGACCGGACCAGAGCCGATCACGAGGGGGTCACGCATGGGGCGCGGCCGTCAGAAGGCAAAGCACACCAAGGTCGCCCGGGAGCTGAAGTACTTCAGCCCTGAGACGAACTACGGTGCGCTCGAACGCGAGCTCTCCGCCGGGCAGCACTCGGACGAGAACTCCTACGTCGACCGCTGGGCAGACCAATACGGTGATGACCAGCTCGAAGAAGACGACGAGTTCGAACCGCAACAGGACCAGAACAAGTCCGCCTGACCCAGGCTCGATGACGACGCCGTGCACCCCTCGGGGGAGCGCGGCGTTTCGTCGTGTGCGCAGACCCGCGCCCGCCAGCGCCGACGCGACACGTGCCAACGCATCAGACGCCCGCACGTGTCGCCCCGAGGTCGCACGACGCGCCGCGAGCGTTGCGCCCCGGTCGCACGAACTGCCGCCCGGAACGAGTCCGGACGGCAGTTCGCGCGACCTCGAGCCGGCGAGCGCCCGCGCGAGCCCCCGCCCGCGCGCAGCCCACTCAGCCCGCGTACGCCCCCACGAGCCGCACCGCGCCGCCGTCGACGCCCTTCGCACCCTGTTCGAATCCGCTCAGGTCCCGCGCCGAGGTCGAGATCGTCCCGACGCTCCACGACGCGAGCCCGGCGGCCCCGAGCGACGCGATGACGTCCGACGCCGCAGCGGCCGAGACGACGGCGAACATGCCGATGCCGAGGTTCCAGGTGCCCTCGGTGTCCTCGATCGGGGTGCCGGCCATCGAGGCGAGCACCCGGAACACGGGCAGGGGCTCCCACGTGGAGCGGTCGACCTCGACCCAGGACCCGACGGGCAGCACGCGCGCCAGGTTCGCCGCGATGCCACCGCCGGTGACGTGGGAGAGCGAGTGCACGGCGCCGGGGTGCTGCTCGATGAGCGACAGCAACGGCGTCGAGTAGAGGCGCGTCGGCTCGAGCAGGGCCTCACCGACCATGCCGCCGAGCTCCGGCAGCGAGTCGGTGTACCCGACGCCGCGGGACGACAGGATGTGGCGCACGAGCGAGTACCCGTTCGAGTGCAGCCCGGAGGACGCGATCGCCACGACGACGTCGCCGTCCTGCACGAGGTGCGCGCCGAGCTGTGAGCCGGCCTCGACCGCACCGACGGCGGCACCGGCCACGTCGTAGTCGTCCGGCCCGAGCAGCCCGGGGTGCTCCGCCGTCTCGCCGCCGACCAGGGCGGTGCCGGTCTCCGAGCAGCCGCGCGCGATACCGGCGACGATGTCCGCGATGCGTCCGGGGACGACCCGGCCGCAGGCGATGTAGTCCGTCATGAACAGCGGCTTCGCGCCGACCACGACGATGTCGTCGACGACCATGCCGACGAGGTCCTGGCCGATGGTGTCGTGCTTGTCGATCGCCTGCGCGATGGCGACCTTCGTGCCGACGCCGTCGGTCGAGGTCGCGAGCAGCGGTCGTTCGAAGTCCTTCAGGAACGAGACGTCGTAGAGTCCCGCGAACCCGCCCACACCGCCCAGCACGGACGTGTTGTGCGTCGCCGAGACGGCGGACTTCATGAGCTCGACTGCGAGGTCACCGGCAGCGGTGTCGACGCCGGCCTCTGCGTACGGGTTGGGCATGCGTAGTCCTCCGCTAGGGCATGGCAGACTTGTTCGGTACCACCCGATTCTACGGTCTGGAGCACACCGCGAATGTGCGGCATCGTCGGCCTCGTTGCGCAGGGGCCTGCAAACCAATCCATCTACGACGCTCTGCTCCTCCTGCAACACCGGGGACAGGACTCGACGGGCATCGCCACGGTCGAGGGTCACATCCACCACATGCACAAGACCCGTGGTCACGTGCGGGAGTCCTTCCGCACCCGTGACATGCGTGCCCTCCTCGGCACGATGGGCCTCGGGCACGTCCGGTACGCCACGAAGGGCACCGCGAGCAACGAGGAAGAGGCCCAGCCGTTCTACGTGAACGCGCCCTACGGCATCGTCCTCGTGCACAACGGCAACCTGACGAACACGCGGGAACTCACCCGTGAGCTGTTCGACATCGACCGGCGGCACCTCAACACGAGTTCCGACACCGAACTGCTGGTGAACGTGCTCGCGCACGAGCTCCAGGGCCAGGTGCGCGGCAAGGACCTCGATCCCGGGCAGGTGTTCGACGCTGTCGAGCGCGTGCACGAGCGGGTCGAGGGCTCCTACGCCGCCATCGCGACCATCGCCGGGCACGGACTACTGGCGTTCCGCGACCCGTTCGGCATCCGTCCGCTGATCCTCGGGCACAAGTTCGACGAGGCCGGCAACCCCGAGTGGGTCGTCGCCTCGGAGTCCCTGGTGCTCGAGTCCGGCGGCTACGAGATCGTCCGCGACGTCGCCCCCGGCGAGGCCGTCTTCATCGAGATGAACGGCCAGATGCACGCCCGCCAGTGCGCGAAGAACCCGCGTCTGGTGCCGTGCTCGTTCGAGTACGTCTACCTCGCCCGTCCCGACTCCGTCATGAACGGCATCTCGGTGTACGACGCCCGGCTCCGGCTCGGCAACCGTCTGGCGGACACGATCGCGCAGTACGCCCCCACCGGCGACATCGACGTGGTCATGCCGATCCCGGACTCGAGCCGCCCGGCCGCGATGCAGGTCGCGCAGAAGCTCGGCATCGAGTACCGCGAGGGCTTCTACAAGAACCGCTACGTCGGCCGCACGTTCATCATGCCGGGGCAGGCGGAGCGCAAGCGGTCCGTGCGCCAGAAGCTCAACGCGATGTCGTCGGAGTTCAAGGGCAAGAACATCCTGATCGTGGACGACTCGATCGTGCGCGGCACGACGAGCCGCGAGATCGTCGAGATGGCCCGCGCCGCCGGTGCGAACGAGGTCACCTTCACGAGCGCCGCTCCCCCGGTCCGGTACCCGCACGTCTACGGCATCAACATGCCGACCCGCGCGGAGCTCATCGCCCACGACCGGAAGATCCCGGAGATCAACAAGGTGCTCGGCAGCGACCACCTGATCTACCAGGAGATCGGCGACATGCGCGACGCGATCATCGAGGGGTCCGACGTCACGGACCTCGAGATGAGCTGCTTCACGGGCGAGTACGTCACGGGCACCGTGAGCCCGGAGTACCTGTCCTGGGTCGAGGCCAACCAGCTCAGCTGAGCGGGGGTCGCGAGCGCGACCGCCTGACGGACTGGAGGCGCGGTGCCGGCTGGCACCGCGCCTCCAGTCCGTTCATGGTCGCGTCTACTGCGTCCGGTCGCTGCCCCCGGCAGCGTCGCCGTGGTCCTCGATCTCACCCTCGACCGTCTCGGGCGGCAGCTCGACCTCGACGCGCTCCGCCGTGAGGCGAGCGGCCCGTCGCGCGAGCACGCGGTCCAGGACGACCGCGACCACCGCGCCGACGAAGGCGCCGATGGTGACGCCCCACAGGCTGAAGTACCCCACCAGGCTGCCGAAGCTCGTGGTCTCCTGCTGGTCGCCGCGGTCGATGTTCATGGTCAGCGACACCACGATCAGCGTCGCGACGAAGCCGAGCAGCGCTCCGCCCACGATGAAGACGCCGAACTTCGGGGCGCGGCGGATCGTCACCTCGTCGGAGGTGGTGACGGCGTTCGGCGCCGGAGCCGGTCGTTCGTCGGGTCGATCGGTGTTGCTCACCCCTCCATTGTCCCCCACTGTGGGACGTGCTCCGGCCTGTGCGGGTCGGGTCGTTCCGGGAGAGGATGGTCCCGACCGATCGGTATCCCACGCGGAGGAGGTGAGGCGGATGCGCGAACGGACAGCTCGTGCGGCCCGCATCCCGGCCCGTGTGGCGTGGCCGCTCCTCCAGCGTCGTGAGGAGGACCGGGCCGTCTCCGTGGTCGCCGAGCACCGGTGGAGCGTGGCGCTCGTCGGTGCCCCGGGCCTCGGCAAGAGCACCGCGGCCGCTCGCGTGACCGACCGTGTCGCCGGTCGGGACCCCTCCGGCCGGACCCTCGTCGTGCCGATCACCGCGGTGGCTGCCAGCCGGTCGATGCCGTTCGGCGCCGTCGCCGAGCGGTTCGGCGAACTGCCCGGATCGCTCGCGGAACTCGTCGGCGCCGGCGGGGCCGAGCAGCGCCTCCGCGAGACCGAGGACCTCGCCGACCGCGACGTCCTGCTCCGGGTGGACGACGCCGACCACCTCGACGCGATCTCGGCGCGGTACGTCTCGTGGCTCGTGCGGGAGCAGGGTGCGCGTCTGGTGCTGACCTGCCGTGACTTCACGGCGCTGCCCGAGCCCCTCCGCGCGCTGTGGCAGGACGACCTGCTCGAGCGGATCGACCTCGAGCCGCTCGACCTGCACGAGACGTCCTCGCTCATCGCCGAGGCGCTCGGGGCCCAGCTCGAGACCGCCTCCGCCGAACGGGTGCACCGTGCGACGGCCGGCAACCCGCTCTACATCCGCGAGGTCGTCCGGTCCGCACTCGCCTCCGGAGCCCTCGACCAGACCGCCACCGGGTGGTACTGGCGCGGCCGGGTCACGGCGTCGAACAGCCTCGCCGACATGTACCGCACCGAGCTCGGCTCCCTGCCGGAGGACCTCCGCGACGTGGTCGACATCGTGGCCCTCGCCGACCCCATCCCCCTCGCCCGGCTCGTCGGCCTGGTCAGCGGCGGGGACGTCGACCGCGTCGTGGCGCTCGGGCTCGTCCGGATCGACTCGCTCGAGGACGGCGCGGCCGTGGTCCGGCCGTCGCACCCGCTCGTCGGCGAGGTCGTCCGCGCCCTCGTCCCGGTGGCGCGGCGCACCGCACTGTTCGCCCGCGCCAACGCCTTCCGCACCGACCGCCCCGAGGGTGCACCGCCCGCCGCACGGCTCCGCGCCGCGCTCTGGTCGCTCGAGTGCGGCGTGCTCCCGCCCGTCGACCAGCTGCTCGACGGCGCCCAGGTCGCGGTCCGGCTGCAGGAGCACGAGAGCGCCGTCGCCCTGGCCTCGGCTGCCCTCCGCACGACGCTGACCCCGACCGAACGGGTGGCCGCGCACTGCCTCCGGTCCCTCGCGTACTCGTACAGCACCGGTCGCGAGGCCGGCCGGGCGGACGCCGAGGCCGCCTGGGCCGTGGTCCGTTCCGCCCCGGACGAGGTCGACGACACCGCGGTGATCGAGGCGTGCGAGACCCTGGCCAACATCCGGCAGTTCCACGACGACGACACCCTGGCCGCGGTGGCTCTGACGGACGTCGCGGTCCGCTTCGTGTCCGCCGACGGGGCCGAGCGGCTCCGGCTGCTGCGGCTGGCGCACCTCGGCTGGGGCGGCCGCTTCGACGAGGTCCGCGCCGAGCTCGAGCGGACGGGCATCGTGCACGCACCGACGATCCCGTTCGCGTTCCTCTGCCTGGCCCCGTGCGCGGTGATGGCCCTCGCGACCGCCGGTCGGCTCGACGACGCCGCGGCCCTCGGGAAGGCGTGTCTGGCGACCGCGGTCGAGCACCTCGAGGACGCCCCGTGGAGCGTCGGCGAGATCGTCTCCGTCATGCACCAGCTGCAGGTCTGGCGTGGTGACATCGCCGACCTCATCACCGAGGTCCCGGTCCGGCGCTCCAGCCCGTACCTGAAGTACGACTTCACCCTGGAACTCATCGGCGAGGGCAACCTCGCGCTCGGCCAGCGCCGCTGGGACGACGCCGTCGCCGCGTTCTCGGCCGCCTGCGAGCGCTACGACGTGGCGGACCACGGCGGCTTCGCGGCGTACCCGTGGGCACGGCTCGCGATGTCGTACGCCTACGCCGGCCGCGCCGAGGAAGCGACAGCAGCGCTCGAACGGGCACGGTCGACACCGCTCCGGGCGATGCGGATCATCGGCGAGCAGATCGCCGTGACGATCTCGTGGGCCGAGGCCGTGCTCGGCAACCCGGCCGGTCTCCGGCACGCCGACGAGATCATCGAGCGCGGCACCGCGAACGGGTCCTGGACCCACGTCATGTACGCGCAGACGCTGCACTACACGAACGACATGCTGAACGGGCGGGACTCCGCGGCGTCGCTCGACCGGATGCGCACGGCGGCCGCGCGGGTGGACGGCCCGCTCGCAGGCGCGATCGTCGAGTACGCCGACGCGATCCGCGCGGACGACCGCACCCGGATCATCGCGGCGCAGGGCGTCCTGGCGACGCACGGCATGGCGGTCACCGCCGGTCGGTCGAAGACACCCCTGACGAACCGCGAGTACGAGGTCGCGAAGCTCGCCGCCGAGGGCCTGAGCAACCGACGGATCGCGGAGTCGCTCGGCCTGAGCGTGCGGACGATCGACGCGCACCTGTCCCGGGTGTTCACGAAGTGGGACCTGCACGCACGCACGGAGCTCGCCGAGCTCCTGTGAGCTCCGTGAACTGCTGCGCTCCGTGACCTGCTGCGCCGGGCGCAACGGACCGTCCGGAAGTCGCAGGTCCGTTGCGGAATGCAGCACGACTCGCCGGAACAGTTGACACGGTGTGACAAATGTCGCGTACCTTTGACCCTGTCGCCGGGTTCGGACCCGTTCGGGTCGGGTCCGAATCCCGGCGACTTCTACGGTATTCGGCCGGTTGGTGACGTCACATCAGTAGGCACTACCTAATTCGGTTAGTCCGCCTACGCAAGTGCGTGCGTACCGGCCTGGAGGCACGGGTCGGGCCCGCCACGCGCCTCCCGTCCGTCGCCGCGGACCGTCTCAGACGTCCAGCCGGACGGGCAGGAACGCCGTCAGGTCGGCACGCGATCCGGACGCGCTGACGCGCGACTGCGCGACCGCCTCGTCCCAGCGGAGCGCGCCGGTGGCGAGCGCCAACCACGTCGCCGCATCCGTCTCGACGACGTTCGGCGGGGTCCCACGGGTGTGCCGCGGGCCCGGCACGGCCTGCACAGCGGCGAACGGTGGGACGCGGACCTCGACGCTGTTGCCCGGGACCTCGTCGGCGAGACGCTGCAACGACCAGCGGACCGCGGTCGCCAGGTCGGGCCGGGCGGTCGAGCCCTGCTGCACGGCGGCGAGTGCTGCGCGGCCCTCGGCGTCCTCGATCCTCCTGGGTGGCATGTCCACAGGCTAGCCGTCGCATCGCAACCGGCGAGTCGGGATCGGTAGGGTGATCGGGTGCGAATCCTCGTCCTCGGTTCCGGTGCCCGCGAGCACGCGATCATCACGGCCCTCCTCGCTGAGCGGGCCGGTCACGTCATCACGGCTGCGCCCGGCAACGCCGGCATCGCCGCCGACGTCGAGACGGTGTCCCTCGACCCGACGAACGGTGCGCTCGTCGCCGAGTACGCGATCGAGAACGGCATCGAACTCGTCGTCGTCGGGCCCGAGGCGCCGCTCATCGCGGGCGTCGCCGACCCCGTCCGGACCCGGGGCATCCCGGTGTTCGGACCGAGCAAGGCCGCCTCGCAGCTCGAGGGTTCGAAGGCCTTCGCCAAGCGCATCATGTCCGAGGCAGCCGTGCCGACCGGACGTCCGGTCTACGCCGGCACCGTCGACGAAGCCGTCGCGGCGATCGACGAACTCGGTGCCCCGTACGTCGTCAAGGCCGACGGGCTCGCCGCGGGCAAGGGCGTCCTCGTGACCGACGACCGCCAGGCCGCCATCGACCACGCGACCTACTGGCTCCAGCACGGGCACGTCGTGGTCGAGGAGTTCCTCGACGGTGAAGAGGTCTCGCTGTTCTTCCTGAGCGACGGGCACGACGTCCGCCCGCTCAGCCCCGCGCAGGACTACAA
>Ga0153924_1000434_pt1 | contig 26577 bp, 21 predicted proteins | sample TSNJ008MetaG_FD_104709 | JGI IMG/M metagenome (GOLD analysis project Ga0153924, IMG submission 104709) | Attine ant fungus gardens microbial communities from New Jersey, USA - TSNJ008 MetaG | ecosystem: Host-associated > Fungi > Mycelium > Unclassified | place: USA: New Jersey, Wharton State...
CGACCGGAGACACCGGTCCGACAGGACCTGCCTACGAAGTATACAACAAAAATCTGGCTCCAAACAGTTCTTATGATATTACTGTCGGAAATATCATTTATCGGCTACGCCGAACAAGCGACATCATATATTTATTTGTGGCACCTGTCGACCAAACTGTTCCTATTCTTGTTGATATCAGGCGTGCCACAATATATAACGACACCCCTCAGGGCAGTGCTTATGATAACCGTACACTTTCGGGCGAACTTGCCATTGACGATGAAGTATATAGGGTTTCTAACGAAATGCATAGAACTTGGATTCGCCAGCGGAATCCGGATGATCTGTCGTGGTCATTATGCGAAGTAGCTCTCCTTATATCTGGCAATGGAGCAAGAATTAGCATTTGGGTTTATTGGATTTATAAAAATGTTCCGGATTCAGACCTTTATTTTTTGTAATAAAATTTACCTTAAATGACTGGCCTTACAGGGCCTATCGGACCCACCGGCGACACCGGGCCGTCTGGAACGCTGCGCCGGCAAATTTCGGAAAACAGCAGCCTCTGGACCCTGCATGAAGTCGTTCTTTACAATTCCGAAGTATAAAATATCAGACCATTGGAAGATGTCCAGCGGTCTGATATTACAAATGATTCAGTAACAGTATATTAAAACAAGGAGATAGCATGAATAAATATAAAATATGTGTGTATGCCATATGCAAAAATGAAGAACAATTTGTTGACCGTTGGATGAACACCGTTTCCGAAGCGGATTTGGTCATTGTAGTTGACACGGGTTCAACAGACAAAAGCATTGAAAAGCTAAGAGAGAAAGGCGCGCTTGTATATTCAGAAGTTATTAAGCCCTGGCGGTTTGACATAGCAAGAAATACTGCTATGAATCATATCCCAGAAGATGTGGATATTTGCGTTTCTAATGATTTGGATGAAGTCTTTGAACCAGGTTGGCGAAATAAGTTGGAAAAAACCTGGGATCCGACTTTTACACGGGCAAGGTATTTATTTACATGGAGTTACAACCCAGACGGTACACCGAACAAACAATTTCCTATGGAGAAAATCCATCGGCGGCATGGGTTTCAATGGGTCCATCCGGTTCACGAGGTACTTCAATATAACAGGCAGGATGAAGAAAAAACCGTTTTCATAGATGGACTTGTGCTGAATCATCACCCTGATTTAAATAAATCAAGAAATGGATATCTTCCATTACTGGAATTATCTGCAAAAGAAAATCCAACTGATGACAGGACTATATTTTGGCTGGGCAGAGAATATATGTTTCATAAAAAATATGATCTGGCTATTGAAACATTAAAAAAGCATCTGGCTTTACCGAAGGCAGTTTGGGATGAAGAACGAAGTGCTTCTATGCGTTTTATAGCGTTATGCCACGCAGCTAAAGGTAATTTAAAAGAAGAACGATTGTGGCTATATAAGGCTATCGGAGAATGTCAAAACATCCGGGAACCATATTTGCAAATGGTTAAACTAGGTTACCGTGAAAAAGATTGGTCCCTTGTATATGCAATGGCCAAAAAGGGATTGGAGATTACAATAAATTCTGGCAGTTACCTAGTGCAGCCTGAGAGTTGGGATTACTCACTCTATGATTATGGAGCATTAGGCGCTTACTATCTCGGTCTATATGCTGAAGCTTACACGCTGATAAAAAAAGCGTGTGAATTTAATAATAAAGATGAAAGACTGAAAAAGAACCTCACTATAATTGAACAAAAATTAGGGGAGGTGTCCGGTGTTGTATAAAGTATGTGTTTATGCAATATGTAAAAATGAAGAAAAGTTTGTAGATTGCTGGATGGATTCCATGAATGAAGCGGATATGGTTGTTGTCACAGATACCGGTTCAGAGGATAACACCGTTGATAAACTTAAAGCAAGGGGAGCTGTCGTCTACGTTGAGAGCATTGTGCCATGGCGTTTTGATACAGCCAGAAATGTCTCGCTTTCTCATGTACCTGACAATATAGATATTTGTGTCTGTACTGATCTAGACGAGATATTTTTACCAGGCTGGCGGGAAAATCTTGAAAAGGCGTGGAATACCCAGGATAAAAATGATACAATTGCAAAGACAGGAAAGTATCTATATAATTGGAGTTTAAAAGCAGATGGTACGCCTGATGTGCAGTTTGACTATTTCAAGGTTCATGGGAGGCAGGGATTTTACTGGAAGTATCCTGTCCACGAATGTATTATGTATAATGGGAAACTACCCCTGAAAACCATTTATATTAATGATATGGTACTCAATCATTACCCAGATGTTAAAAAGTCCAGAGGATCATACCTTCCTCTTTTAGAGATGGCTGTTTCAGAATCACCTTCAGATGATAGAATGAACTATTACCTTGGCAGGGAATATATGTACGCAGGAAGATGGCAGGACTGTATAAATATGCTAAATAAATATCTCCTATTGCCTTCTGCCAACTGGAATGAGGAGCGGTGTGCCGCCATGCGATGGATTGCTAAATCTTTTAATGCACTAAAAAATCAAAAGGAAGCATATAGCTGGTATTTCAGAGCCATAGCGGAAGCCTCGTACTTGAGAGATCCTTACATTGAATTCGCAAAGACTGCATATCAGCATAATGACTGGATTATGGTGTTTTTCCTCGTGGAAGAAGCTTTAAAAATTAAAAATAAATCAACTACCTATGTAAATATGGGATATGCCTGGGATCATACACCCTACGATCTGGGTGTTATCGCATGTTATAATTTAGGTCTTTTGAAAAAATCACTCGTTCATGCCCATAAAGCCTCTGAACTATGTCCTGAGAATAAAAGACTAGAAAATAATCTGAAAACAATTAAAGAAGCTTTGGAAAATTCACACTGAAATCATTCCCTTCGTATTTACAGTGTTTAATATATTATAAAGCGAGGCCATGTTTTCTGACATGGTCTCACTTCAATTTACTATGCTCTCCAGCTTCTGTTTTTCACTCTTGACACAATCAATATAATGATAATATATTCCGGTATGACATTATACTCCTATATTTCAATTCAATTCAAGTAATGCTTCCATTTCATCCAACAGTTCTTTAAAAACGTTTAGCGCTTCCTCAATAGGTTCTGGTGAGGACATATCTACCCCTGCCACTTTCAGCATATCAATCGGATCCTTTGAATTACCTCCTGATAAAAACTTCATATAATCATCAACAGCCGGCTCTCCATATTCCATAATTCTCTTTGACAAGGCTATCGCTGCCGAAAATCCTGTAGCATATTGATATACATAAAAAGGTGTATAAAAATGGGGAATTCTTGACCACTCCATTTCTATATCTCTGTCAATAATCATATCATCACCATAATATTTCACATTCAATTTATAATATATTTCACATAAATTATCTGGAGTTAAGGCTTCTCCGGCGGCCGCTAACTGATGTACTTCTTTTTCGAATTCAGCAAACATTGTCTGTCTATATAATGTTCCTTTAAAATGCTCCAAAAAAGTATTAATTAAATAAGCTTTTCCCTTTTTATCCTGTGCTTTGTCAATCATATGATGGATTAATAAAGATTCGTTGCAAGTAGATGCTACTTCAGCCACAAAAATTCTGTAACCGGCATACACATATGGCTGTGCCGCATCTGAGTAATATGAATGCAGGGCATGACCCATCTCATGAGCCAGTGTAAAGACATTATTTAAATTATCCTGATAGTTAAGTAATACAAAAGGATGCGTTCCATTGGCACCCCAGGAGTATGCGCCGCTTCTCTTGCCTTGATTTTCATATACATCAATCCACCCATTGTCGAAGCCTTCCTGTAATACGCTTAAATAAGAGGCTCCCATAGGTTTTAGTCCTTCTATAACCATCTCTTTTGCTTTTTCAAATGATACTTTTATCTTAACATCATTCACCATTGGCGTATATAGATCATACATATGCAGTTCCTCTATACCCAGGGCTTTTTTACGAAGAGATACATATCTATGCATCAGTTCAATTCTGTTATTCACCGTTTCTATTAAATTGTCATATACCTGTTCCGGTATATTGCCGCCATCAAGTGCTGCTGCCCTTGAAGAAGAATATCCTCTGACCTCCGCATAAAAATTTGCCTGCTTTACATTTGCATAAAAAGCTGCTGCTAATGTGTTTTTAAACTTATTATACTCATGATACATTGCTTCAAATGCACTTTTACGCACCTTGACATTAGTGCTTTCCAAAAATTTAACATATCTGCCATGGGTAAGCTCAAGGATATTTCCATCTTCATCTTCAAGCTCCGGAAATGTAACATCCACATTATTAAACATCGAAAAAATATCACTTGAAGCAGCACTGATATTATGGGTCTTTGCAAGGAGTTTCTCCGTTTTACTGTCCAAAACATGTTTTTTTTGCCTTAACAGGTCCAACAGATATTTTTCATATACTGAAATTCCATTATTACTTTGTAAAAAATCTCTGATCTTATCTTCCGCCATAGACAAAATCTCAGGTTCGGCAAATGCAGTCAGACTGGATATATTCACAGACAAATCAGACGCCTTCGCAGTGAGACCCTGATAGAATGTATTTCCTAAATCCTCATGCAGCTTCTGATTGGCATATACATATACTTTCTCCAAAATTTTATTCACTTCATCTGAAAATTGTAAATACTCTAACAGACGGTCTGCCGACTCCGATAATTTCCCTTCAAATTCAGTAAAACCCTGCATCATTCCCTGTAATTTATTGTAATCCTCCTGCCATTTTATATCATCACAATAGAGGTCTTCAATTGCCCATTTATATTTTTGCTCCACTTCGTCTCTGGTTCTTAATTTACTTTGTTCCATTTTACGTTATACCTCCCTGATTATAGCCATCCATCCTGTTTTGTCTCTATTTCATGCTTTCTTCTAATATTCTAGCTTTAAGTCTCTCGTCCCATTCCCCAGCTCTTAGCATTTCAATCTCATATTTATAGGGAGCATAAGAATTTTTAGAGTTCTCATTATCCGGTATATAAGGGGTTTCCAGTATCATTGGAATATTTTCAAATTCTTTTTGGTATACAATATTTTTAAGTGTATCATACCCTATGTTTCCAAATCCGATATTTTCATGTCTGTCTTTCCTTGCACCCATTATATTCTTACTGTCATTAATATGAAATACGATGATTTGATCTTTTCCTATCAACTTATCAAACTGAGTCATAACAGATTCATAATCATTTACAATATTATAACCGCTGTCATGCACATGACAGGTATCAAAACATACTCTTAATTTATCATTGTATTTAACACCGTCATAAATCATAGCAAGTTCCTCAAAGTTTCTTCCTATTTCACTTCCTTTGCCTGCCATAGTTTCCAAAGCAATAAAGACATCCGTATCTGATGTCAACACTTCATTTATCCCTTTGATAATCTGTTTTACTCCGGCATCGACACCTTCACCCACATGTGCCCCCGGATGTAATACTAATGATTTTCCTCCCATTGCATCAGCTCTTTTAAGCTCCGATTCTAAAAATGTAACTGCTATATCAAATGTTTCAGGTTTCACAGAATTCCCCAGGTTTATAATATATGGAGCATGCACAACAAAATCATCAATTCCATGTTCATTCATATAACTCCACGCCGCTTCAATGTTTAATTCACTGATATCTTTTCTCCTGGTATTCTGGGGTGCACCTGTATAAAGCATAAATGTGTTTGCACCATAGGAAACCGCTTCCTTTACAGACCCAAGCATCATTTCTTTTCCACTCATTCCAACATGAGACCCAATTTTAAGCATTTTAACATCCATGCATATTGCAAGCTGGCTTGCGATATTTGCTCTTGTAATAATAAATAATGCAAATAGATAGTTGAAAGAATCACTATGCTGCATGGCTCCTTTTTATATTTTCTCTCAACACAACTCCTTATCTCCTGCAATCACGGGATATATTTTGTATAGAAAATTCTTGGCAAATTGTCTGCCGGCTATTATACTGTTATTATCAACTTTATATGATTTCCCCATTCATGAGGGAGGATTGGAGTATTATGGATTATTACAACGTAACCAGAATCAATTCACAAATGGCCACCGATATTAATTTACTGTTAACAGTATGTCAATCAGATTGTTCTTACCAAATATTATCTTTCACTGATAATGATTATAACATTTTCCCCGATCTGCCATGTTTTTTTCTGTCATACTATAATGAAACACTGATTGGCTTTTTATCATTATTTGTTCCTAATAATGAAGAGTGTGAATTATATTCCTTCATTCATCCCAGCTATAGAAATCAAGGTATTTTCACACATCTTCTGGATATGGCATTGGTTATAATTGAAAAATACAATATCCGTCAGATGCTCGTTCCAGTTACCCCGGATAATCGAGTTGCAGCACTAGTATTAGAGTCTATGGAATTTGAAAAATATTATTCTGAATACACGCTTATCTATCAGGCTTCTAATCGAATAAATCATAACATTCCTGTTCATATTATGAGTGATCAGCTGGTACTTTTAGATAAAAATATGAGTTACACCTTGTATCTTAAGGATAACCTAATTGGCTCTTGCCATATTGATGATACCGGTGAATCCTTTACGATATATTCTTTTGAAATCCTGCCCGGATATCGACAGGCGGGGTATGGTTCTTATTTATTAGACCGTATTATTATCGATCTGCAATCTAAAAATTCTTCCAAAAATATTTTATTACAAGTAAGTGGCGAAAATCCTGTTGCTTACAACATGTATCTTCGCCATAATTTCTCAATTTTGTCCCAAATCGACTACTGGGTTTATTAATCTAAAAATCCAAACTCTGTCAGTGGCCAATAACAGAAGGACGCTCTTCCAAGTATCTTATCCCTCTTAACAAATTGGTTCGCCCAATATCTGCTGTCATTTGAATTATTTCTATTATCTCCTAACATAAAATAGCTATCTTCGGGTATAACATAGACTTGATCCGTTGACCAATTCCATGCTTCTTTTATATAATCCTCTTCTAATGGTTCCGTACTGTCATTAACATAAATCTTTCCGTTCTTAATTTTAATTAATTCACCAGGTAATCCTATAATTCTCTTAACATAGTTTTCATTTTCATTATCCGGGTATTTAAATATAATGATGTCACCTCTTTTAGGCTCGCCAAATGTATACGCAAATCTCCATCCAATAATCCTATCGCCTGTCATAATCGTATCTTCCATAGACCCTGTTGGAATAGTAGCATTTACAATTACAAATTTATTAACTAAAGAAGAAACACCCAATGCAATTACTATAATCAATATCCAACTCACAATTTCTTTCCTTATATTAATCGGTTCCTCTTTCTTTTCGCTGGAACCCGCTTTTGCCAAAATCTCTTCTATTTCTTCTAGTTCTTCTTCTATCTCTTTTTCTAGTTCTTCTTCTAGTTCTTCTTCTATCTCTTCTTCTATTAATCCAGTTTCATCTATTATCTCGTCTGTATAGTGTGATTCATCTGAACTAATATTTAATTCTTCATTATTATCATCCATTGTATTTTCTCCAAATTTATTTATTTAATTAATATTGTATAAATATACCACATTTTTAGTAAAAGTAAAAGGGTATTTATAAATTAATTTAGTATCTTATCGGTTTTCCTAGTATAAATGGAAGAATGGATGCTGTAAAATGTAAATGTAACAGAACCTAACGCAGACCGCCATATTCAAAGCAATATGGCGGTCTATATTATAAGTTCGTATATCCCATCAAACTCTGATCTACTTCTCTGGCGGCATCACGTCCCTCTCTAATCGCTGAAACTACCAAAGATTGTCCTATATGCATATCACCGGCAACAAATACATTTTTCACATTTGTTGCAAATTCTCCCTCAGTGGTAGTCACATTTGTTCTTTTATCCACTGCCACTCCAAATGCCTTAGTCACATAACTTTCACTTCCTAAGAATCCGGCTGCAATCAGAACTAATTCTGCTTTTATTTCATATTCGCTTCCGACAACTTCTTCCATCGACATCCGTCCTGTCGCGGTATCCTTCTTAACTTCCAACTTTACTAATTTTGCGCCCTTTACTTGCCCTTTATCATCAGCGATAAATTCCTTAACTGTAGTCTGATAGACTCTTGGATCCTTCCCATAGAGTCCGATTGCCTCTTCCTGCCCATAATCTGTTTTTCTGATTCTTGGCCACTTGGGCCATGGATCATTTTCTCCTCTTGTATCCGGCAGCTTTGGCATCATTTCAAGCTGAATCACTGATTTTGCTCCGTGCCGAATACTTGTTCCGACACAATCATTTCCGGTATCACCACCACCTATTACCAGAACATTTTTATTTTTTGCACTAATAAATGTTGCTTCCTTTAAATCATAATCTAACAGGCTGGCAGTTGTAGATTTCAAAAATTCTACTGCAAAATGAATCCCTTTCGCATCTCTTCCCGGTACTTTTAAGTCTCTCGGATTTGATGCACCACAGGCCAAAACAATTCGGTCAAACTCTTTTAATAATTTAGATGGTTTGATCTCTTTGCCAATATTTTTATTTGTTTCAAATACGACACCTTCCGCTTCCATTATTTTAACTTTTCTGTCTATAATCTGCTTTTCTAGCTTCATATTCGGTATTCCATACATCAGCAATCCGCCGATTCTGTCATCTCTTTCAAATATAGTGACTTCATGCCCCCGGTGATTTAGTTGATCTGCCACTGCCAATCCTGATGGTCCCGATCCAATCACCGCAATCTTTTTACCTGTCCTTACTTTTGGAGGCTTTGGTCCTGCATACCCATTCGCATAAGCATTTTCAATAATGCCATATTCATTTTCCTTGATTGTGACTGCATTTCCGTTTAAGCTACAGGTACATGCTGCCTCACATGGTGCCGGGCAGACTCTTCCGGTAAATTCCGGAAAATTATTTGTCTTTCGCAGACGTTCATAGGCCTGTTCCCAGTTGCCATTAAAGATTAAATCATTCCATTCCGGTATTAAATTATTCAAAGGACAACCTGAAACCATCCCTCCAAGCTTAATGCCCGACTGACAAAAAGGGACACCACATTCCATACACCTGGCCCCTTGTGTCTGCTGTTTCTCTTTAGACAGAGGAGTATGGAATTCATTAAAATGATTTATTCTGCTTTTCGCAGAAGATGCAGTTGCATTTTCGCGTTCATATTCTAAAAATCCTGTTGGTTTTCCCATTCCATTCCCTCCTACTTACTATTGACCTGATCATAAAATGCTTCGATTTGTGCCTGCTCACTGCTAAGACCTTTTTCTTCCATACGGACAATTGCCATCATCATCTTTTGGTAATCATACGGGATGATTTTTTTGAATTTAGGCAGATAATCTTTAAAATGGTTCAATATATCTTTTCCCTTTTCAGAGTTCGTATAGGTTACATGGTCTTCGATAATTCTCTTAAGTTCCAGGACATCATATTTATCTGTTAATTCTGTTGAAGATACCAATTCTTTATTTAATTTTAAATACAGATCTCTATCTTCATCCAGTACATATGCAATACCACCGCTCATACCGGCGGCAAAGTTTTTTCCAGTGCTTCCAAGTACAACGACCCTGCCGCCTGTCATATACTCACATCCATGATCGCCTACCCCTTCTACTACTGCGGTAGCTCCTGAATTACGGACACAAAAACGTTCGCCGGCCACACCATTGATATATGCTTTACCACTCGTCGCGCCATATAATGCAACATTTCCAATTATTATATTTTTATCCTGTTCAAATTTACTTCCTCTTGGCGGATAAACAATCAGCTTTCCGCCGGAAAGTCCCTTACCAAAATAATCATTGCTGTCACCAATCAATTCCAAAGTTAATCCATTTGGTATAAATGCGCCAAAGCTTTGACCTCCCGCACCGTTACATTTTACAGAAAAGGTATCATCGGCAAGGGTATCATGATATTTTTTGGTGATTTCAGATCCAAGGATAGTACCAAAGGTTCGGTCGGTATTTACGACATTTACTTCGATACTTCGATTCTGTTTTTTATCAAGGGCTGTCTTAAACTCTTTTAATAATACTTTTTCATCCATGGTATTATAAAGCTTAAAATCATATAAACTCTTTTTATTATAAATCACTTTTTCAGATGCAAAATCGCTGCCCATAATTTTAGATAAATCCACCTCTGAAGGGATCCCTTCTATGCCATCCTTCTTTTTTAACAGATCATTTCTACCGACTAATTCATCTACAGTCGCTATTCCTAACTTAGCCATATATTCTCTTAATTCTTCTGCTGCAAATTTCATGAAGTTAATGATATATTCCGGTTTTCCTTTAAATCTTTTTCTTAATTCCGGATTTTGGGTAGCGACACCCACCGGACAAGTATCCAGATTGCATACTCTCATCATTACACATCCCATCGTCACAAGAGGGGCCGTAGCAAATCCGTATTCTTCTGCCCCTAACAATGCGGCAAATAATACATCCCTGCCGCTCATCAGCTTACCGTCTGTTTCGACAATGACTTTATTTCTAAGATTATTCATGATCAGGGTCTGATGTGCTTCTGCTAACCCCAATTCCCATGGAAGTCCTGCATTGTAGATGGAGTTTCTTGGTGCGGCACCGGTACCGCCGTCAAAACCTGAGATTGCGATAACACCCGCTCCGGCTTTGGCTACACCTGCAGCAACTGTTCCAACTCCGGCTTCGGAAACTAATTTTACAGAAATTCTGGCATCTCTATTGGCATTCTTTAAATCATAAATCAATTGAGCCAGATCTTCTATGGAATAGATATCATGGTGCGGCGGTGGTGAAATCAATCCAACACCCGGGGTAGAGTGCCTTGTCTTTGCAACCCATGGATAAACCTTCTGGCCTGGTAAATGTCCGCCTTCCCCCGGTTTCGCGCCTTGTGCCATTTTAATTTGGATTTCTTTGGCACTATTTAGATACCTCGAAGTAACACCAAAACGACCTGATGCCACCTGCTTAATTGCTGAACATCGGTTTAATCCGTCTTTTCCTATTTCTAACCGGTCAAGGCTCTCTCCACCTTCACCGGAATTAGATTTGCCATGGATCATATTCATTGCAATTGCCATCGTTTCATGAGCTTCCTGAGAAATTGATCCATAAGACATGGCACCTGTTTTAAATCTCTTAATAATAGAATCGACACTCTCTACCCGATCAATTGAGATTCCTTTCGCCGGATATTTAAAATCCAACAATCCTCTCAGGTTGACAGCACCCATTTCTTCATTTATGATTTTGGAGTATTCTTTATATAATTGATAATTTCCTGTCCTTGTTGCTTCTTGTAACAAAGATATCGTTCTGGGATTATATAAATGTTCTTCTTTACCGCTTCTAAGCTTATGGCTGCCTCTGCTGTCTAATGTAATATCGATACCTAATCCGAGAGGATCAAATGCTTGTGTATGAAGCTGATCAACACTTTTTTCAATATCCTTTAAAGTAATTCCCTCTATTCGGCTGACCGTATCTGTAAAGTACCGGTCAATCACATCGGAGCTGATTCCAATTGCCTCAAATATCTGCGAGCCTTGATAAGATTGAATCGTCGAAATCCCCATTTTAGAGGCTATTTTAACAATTCCATGCAAGATGGCTGCATTATAATCGTTGACTGCCGCATAAAAATCTTTATCTAGTAATTCTTCATCAATTAATTGCTGGATGGATTCCTGCGCTAAGTACGGATTGACCGCACATGCACCAAATCCTAATAATGCAGCAAAATGATGTACTTCTCTAGGCTCTCCGCTTTCTAGAATAATTGCCAATGAAGTTCTCATCTTCGTCGCTACCAAATGCTGATGTAATGCTGATACAGCAAGTAAAGAAGGCATTGCCACATGATTCTCATCCACACCCCGGTCAGATAAAATCAAAATATTTGCACCTTCTTTATGTGCCTTGTCTGCTTCCACAAATAAATGTTCAATTGCTTTTTTTAGCGAAGTATTTTTATAATATAGTATTGGTATCACCGATACTTTAAATCCGGGTACATCCATATTCTTTATCTTCAAAATATCTGTACTGGTTAAAATAGGATTCTTTACTTTAAGCATCTGACAGTTTTCCGGCTTTTCTTCTAATATATTGCCATCTTTCCCGATATAAACCGTTGTAGCGGTTACAACCTCCTCACGGATTGCGTCGATAGGCGGATTTGTTACCTGTGCAAATAATTGCTTAAAATAATTGAATAATGGCTGATTCTGTTTGGAAAGTACCGCAATCGGACTGTCTGCGCCCATTGCCGCAATCGGTTCCGCACCATCTCTGGCCATTGGCAGAATCGATGTCTTGATATCCTCATAGGTATATCCAAATGCTTTTAACAATCTTTGTCTGACTTCATAGCTATGTGTCTCTACTTTTTTATTTGGAATCTTTAAATCTTTCAATTTTACTAATTTGCTGTCTAACCACTCTCCATAAGGCTGTCTTGCCGCATACCTTTCTTTTAACTCTTCATCATCAATCAACAGACCTTTCACAGTATCTACCAATAGCATTTTTCCTGGCCTAAGTCTCTCTTTTACTACGATTTTGGTTGGATCGATATCCAGCACCCCTACTTCTGAAGACAAAATCAATGTATCATCATCTGTAATATAATATCTGGATGGCCGTAATCCATTGCGGTCTAATACCGCACCCATAATATCACCATCTGAAAATAAGATAGAAGCCGGTCCATCCCATGGCTCCATCATTGTTGCATAATATTGATAAAAATCTTTCTTAGTCTGCGTAATGGTATCATTATTATCCCATGGTTCCGGAATCGTAATCATTACCGCCAACGGCAGTTCCATACCACTCATTACTAAAAATTCTAACGTATTATCTAATCTCGCAGAATCAGAGCCCTCCACATTTACAACCGGAAGGACCTTATGAAGATTATCTTTCAAATGCTCGGAAGCCATATTTTCTTCTCTGGCCAGCATTTTGTCAGCATTGCCACGAATGGTATTGATTTCACCATTATGCACCAGCATTCTATTTGGATGAGCTCTCTGCCAGCTGGGGTTTGTATTTGTACTAAACCTGGAATGTACCATTGCAATCGCCGATTCATAATCAATATCCTGTAAATCAACAAAGAATAATCTTAGGTCATCTACTAAAAACATTCCTTTATATACGATAGTTCTGCTTGATAACGAAACCACATAGGTATTGTCATTACTTTGCTCAAACACTCTTCTGGCAACATACAGCCTGCGGTCAAAATCCAGACCTTTTTGCACCTCCTTTGGTCTTTTTACAAAACACTGCATAATATATGGCATACATTCCACAGCTTTTTGCCCTAATACTGTTGGAACAGTCGGTACCTCTCTCCAGCCTAAAAATTCCAATCCCTCTTTTTCTACAATAATCTCAAACATCTTCTTCGCTTGATTTCTGGCCAACTCATCCTGCGGGAAAAAAAACATTCCGATTCCATAATCTCTCTCAGAGCCTAAAAAAATGCCTAAAGGTTTAACAGCTTTCTTAAAGAATTTGTGGGAAATCTGTAATAAGATTCCTACTCCATCACCTGTCTTACCTTCGGCATCTTTGCCTGCTCTATGTTCTAATGTCTCTACTATGGTCAATGCATTGGCTACTGTGTCGTGGGTTTTTATACCTTTTATATTCACCACTGCTCCAATCCCACAGTTATCATGCTCAAATCTAGGGGAGTATAACCCCTTGGGTTGAGCAGTTTCTATTTGCAAGTTATGCTCCATTTGAACTTTCCTTTCTCTATTCGTCTTATTTTATCATAATCATTTTATTAAGTCGCTTTAATAATATACTACAAGTTTTTTTACTTGTAAATAGCAAATCTATCATTAAATGTCAGATAATATAATTATTTATTGCTTTTTATTATTATTTGACTACATACCCCAATCTATCCCTCAATAATAAACATGACCCATCTTGCCACATTTACCGTATAATCTCCGATTTTTTCTAAATGTTTACCAACCATTAAGTAATCTAAAGCATCATGGCTGATTCCTTTATCTCCTTGTACAACTTGCGTCACTGCTTCTTTTAACGCTATAAATAAATCATCCACTACATCATCTGTATCCAGCACTTTTTTTGCTGTATCCTTATTATTCGTCTTATACGCTTCTCCTGTATCCTCCAGCATATCTATCACTGTTTTTCCCATTGATGATATGATTAAATCGATTTCTGCAATATTTGTATCTGTTAAGTCAACGGTGATTTCTGCAATATCTGCTGCCTGATCTCCAATCCGTTCCATATCGGTAATTATTTTCAATGCGGCCGATATTGTTCTCAGATCATGTGCTACCGGCTGCTGCAGTAATAACATTTTAAGGCATAATTGCTCTATTTCTTTTTCCTTGTCATTTACTTCTTTATCAATTTCGATGATACTTTCGGCCAGTTCAGAATCTCTTTTACTATAGCTTTCTAATGCACCTTCTATTTGACTTTTAAGCAGATCTGCCATTTCTATCAGCTTAACGCTGATTTGCTCTATTTGTTTATCAAATGATAATCTTCTCATTATCCGAACCTCCCTGTAATGTAATCTTCAGTTTTTTTATTCTGAGGATTTGCAAATATTCTTTCCGTATATCCAAATTCAACTAAATCTCCCATTAGGAAAAACGCTGTTTTGTCAGATACTCTAGCCGCCTGTTGCATATTATGCGTTACCATAATAATTGTATATTTTTCTTTTAACTCCAATACTAATTCTTCTATTTTAGCGGTGGAAATAGGATCAAGGGCACTTGTTGGTTCGTCCATCAGCAATACTTCCGGACTAATTGCTAAAGCCCTGGCAATACAGATTCTTTGCTGCTGTCCACCGGATAATCCCAATGCACTTTTTTTAAGCCGGTCCTTTACTTCCTCCCAAATCGCTGCTGCTTTAAGGGATCTTTCTACCAGTTCATCTAATTTTGCCTTATTCTTGATTCCATGCGTCCTCGGTCCATAGGCGATATTGTCATAAATAGACATTGGAAATGGATTGGGTTTCTGAAAGACCATACCAACTCTTTTGCGGAGATCATTTACATCATATCTTTTATAGATGTCTTTTCCATCTAATTGAATCGAACCTTCTATTCTACAACCTTCAATTAAATCATTCATTCTGTTAAGACTTTTAAGCAGCGTTGATTTACCGCAGCCAGAAGGTCCGATCATTGCTGTAATCTGTTTTTCCGTAAAGCTGACATTTATATTTTTTAATGCCTGGTAACTGTCATAGAATAAATCTAGGTTTTTAACATCAATTTTTCCCATTTGTGATATCCCTCTTTTCTAACCGTTATTTTTACCGATTCTTCTGGCAATTAATGATGATATGGTATTAATTGCAATCACGACTACCAAAAGTACTAATGAAGTAGCATATGCTTCCCCCGTATGAAACCCTTCACTTGACAGCAAAAACATATGAAGTGACAGTGTCCGCCCGGAGTCAAATAAACTTCCTGCTACTCTTGCCACCGTTCCTGCTGTGTAGATCAGTGCAGCTGTCTCACCCACGATCCTACCGACTGCAAGAATAATACCTGACAAGATACCTGCAACCGAGGCCGGCAATACAACACTAAAAATGGTTCTGACTTTTCCTGCTCCTAATCCAAAGCTTGCTTCACGATAATTATCAGGTACTGATTTTAACGCTTCCTCTGTTGTCCTCATTATTAATGGAAGTATCATTATTGCAAGGGTACAGGCACCTGCCAACATTGAATAACCCATTTTTAGATATATTACAAAAAATAACATACCGAATAACCCATATACAATAGAAGGAATCCCTGATAGTGTTTCTGTTGTCATCCTGATAACCTTTACTGTTCTGCTTCCTCTTTTCGCATATTCTACCAGATAGATGGCTGCTCCTATTCCAAAAGGCGTAGAAATCAGTAATGCTGTTCCTGTCATAATCAATGTATTAATAAGTGCGGGCATTAAGGATACATTTTCCGAATTATAATTCCATGCAAATAATGATGGTCTTACATATGCAATCCCCTTTGCAAAAACATATCCAATTAAGTATACTAAAACCCCAAATGTTACAATTGCGGCTGCATATACAAATCCTTTAGTTATCATAGATTTAAGATGATTCCGCTTTGTGATTTTTAATATATTCTCATCTGCCATTATGCATCACCTTTCTTTCTATTGCTAATCACCGAAAAGCTAATATTGATGATTAAGATAAAAACAAACAATACGACACCTGTTGCAATCAGCGCCTGCCTGTGAAGCTCCGCTGCATAAGACATTTCTATAACAATATTAGCAGTCAATGTTCTTACCCCATTAAATATGCTGGTTGGAATTCTGGCTTGATTACCTGCAACCATGATTACTGCCATTGTCTCGCCTATTGCCCTGCCTATGCCTAATACTAATGCCGCCAATACGCCAGATTTTGCTGCCGGGAGCACGGTTCTGAAAATTGCCCTTTCTTTGTTAGCTCCTAATGCCAAAGCCCCTTCAAAGTACTGGTTTGGTACAGCTCTTAATGCTGATTCGCTTACTCCCACGATTGTAGGCAGAATCATAATCCCTAACAGAATATTGGCACTTAAAATACTATTTCCATTCCCGCCGAATATGTTTCTGACTAAAGGAACAATCACCACCATACCAAAAAAGCCATAGATTACCGATGGAATACCGGCTAATAGATTTGTCGCCGGTTTTAAAATCTTATACATCCTTTTCGGGCAGTAGAATGCCATAAACACTGAAGTTAAGATTCCAATTGGTACACCTATTATAATTGCACCTGCGGTTACATAGATGCTACCTACAATCATTGAGAATATTCCATAAGATGCAGGAATATCACTAGGTGCCCACTTCACTCCAAACAAAAAATCTACCAGGCCGATTTCTTTAAAAACAGGAAGACTGTTAGCAACTAAAAATACACATATCAGGGTAACTGCACCTATTGAGGCAACAGCTGTAAAAAATAAGATGCCATGCATTGCTTTTTCTTTGAATTTAATCATAATTTGATACCAGGGCTCAAGCGAACAGCATGTTCATTAGAGCCGCAAACATAAAGGTTGAAAGTTCATATGTTTGCACTTTTCCTTTCTTTTAAATTCTTTCACCCTTACACCCATTGTATATCACAAACCGAAATGCGATACTGCTACTTTGCCATTTTACTAATCTACGTCCACATTTATGCTTTTATACTGAAAAGAACTCCAGCTGGACATTTCTCCTGCAAATATTTTATAAATTTCTTCTTTTGTCAAGTCTTCTATTTTATTACTCGGATTTACTATAATTGCGATTCCATCCAAAGCAATTTTCACTTCAGTCAAGACTGCTTTTTCACTTTCTTTTAATGACCTGCTTGACATTCCTATATCACAGATACCTTCTATTGTATTCTGCATACCTGAGGTCGAATCACTTGATTGTAATTCTACATTTACCTGTGGATTTATTCTATTATAGGCCTCAATTAATTTTTCCATCACAGGTGACACCGAAGAGGAACCGGCAACCACTACTCTTCCCTCAGCGTGATTACTTAAAAATGGGGCAGCATTCTCATTTATTTTAATATAACCCTGACTTACAACTTCCTGACCTTCTTTGCTTAATATAAAACTCATAAAATCACTGGCTGCTTCACTGATATTATTTTTAGCTGCTATATAAAATGCTCTGGATAAAGCGTATGTGCCATCTGAAATGCTTTTCGCCGACGCCTCTACCCCATTCACTTTAACAGCTTTGACATTACTGTTTAAAGAGCCCAATGATGCATATCCTATCGCTGCCATGTCTCCGGCTACATTCGTTAGCATCACATCCGTTTTATTTACAATAACTGCCTCTAGAGTTGTATGATCGGTTCTATTGCCTTCTGCGGTTTTTTCCTCGAGTCCGGTTAGCTCAATAAATGCACCGCGTGTTCCTGAGCCATCTTCTCTTGAGATAACAGTGATTAAATCTGCTTTATTTGATTCACATCCGGTTAATAATATTATACTAACTGCAATTACCCCTATGAATAATTTTTTTATTAATTTCATCATTTGAACCGGCCCTTTCTTATTCTATTTTGCTATATCTTTATCTCTTTTGTCATTAAATCATAATCTTGGAATGTAAAATTCATTAGCAATATTACGTAAATATTTTGTAAAGTCGCCATAAACCTTTTTTATTTAATATAACTGATTAAGCTTAAATCATACATACAAAAGTGCTATAAATTGGATTTTATATTAAATCCAATTTATAGCACTTATATTTAAACATTATGATTCATTCAATCTGCAGAACCTTGATACTCCAAGTAATACATAATACCATTGCTATCATAATTACTATTTATTCATATTAGCTTTTACCACTTCAGCCATTTCAATTAATGCTTTCACCGTTCTATCATCATAATCAGCAAATTTGCTTACCAGTACATAATCTAACACTTTTCTTTTATTTTTAAGTGAACCCTGCAATATAATATCTACTGATGTATCTAGTTCATTCGCAATCTTAATCACTGCATCCAGTCCTATTTTTGTATTGCCTGATTCAATGTTTCTTATATGTGAAATAGAAAGTTCTGTTCTATCAGCTAACTGTTCTTGTGTTATATTTTTCTTTCTTCTAACCTCTTTTACAACCTTTCCAATCATCTTGTACTCTTTATCTACCATAATAAGTATACCTCCTATGTATAAGTAGATTTTACTTTTTTACAGTACAAGTTTGAATACGCATGAAAAGGTTCTCACCTTTTATAAAGTCATTGTATCCTATCCGCTAATGGCTACTTTCGTTTCTTCAATGCTTTAATTGCTGCTTTTAATGCTTGATTGGCTTTGTTGATCTCTCCTTTCGTCGCTGTGGGTTTATAAAGTATCTTTAGAGCTTTATTTCGTACTTTTTTTAGTTTCTTATAGGTAGTATTTGTATACAGAGTACTTTTATACTTATCAGACTTCTGTATAGTTTTCTTTAATGCTTTTGTATTCACTTTCAAATAACCTGCTAATTTTTTCGTTTTACTGTTACTGCAAATTAAATTAACCAATATTTTTGCTGTACATTTTGCACCCTTAACCGATAAATGTGTCTTATCTGTTAGTCCCTCCGGATATGCCTTATATTTTTTGGCAGAAAACATCATGTATAGATTTTGGCTTTTTACAGGACCTATGAACGTTAGGTACTCTTCCATAGCTTCGCCTAATTCTATATAAGCAACATTATATTCTTCTGCTACTGATTTCATTGCTTTTCTATATTTTTTAAAGTTTTCTTTACATTCACCTGAATCAGTAAATCCATATCTCGGAATTGGACTAACTAAGATACAGATTGCACCTTTTTTCCTGCATGCTTTAATAAATGATCTTAAGTTAGCTTTGTATTGCTTAATTGTAGTATATTTCTCAGGATAATTGGATTTTGCATCATTATGTCCTAATTGAATAATGACATAGTCTCCTGATTTTAAACATTTCTTAATATTTTCAAATATGCCTTTTTCTATTACTGTTTTTGTACTAGCACCGGATTTGGAATGATTCTCAATTGTAATTGTCTCCATCTTATATTGCGTCGCAGATATATTATTGCTCAATCCCAGATTTGCAATTACTGCCTGGTCTGATCCTTTAAAATATGTATAAAACATTTTACCCCATCCGGCTCTGGGATAATTGTCTTCCTTTGTCGTTTCGACAGTTGAATCTCCTAAAAGATAAATTACCGGTTTACTCTTGCCGGCAGCCTGTACTTCAATATTTTGGGAGCTGTTTCCGATATCTAATCCTGTACTTGATATTATTAATACAAATATAATAAACCATATTATATATTTGATTTGTCTTTTATGTTTCAAATCTTTCGTACCCTTTCCTAAATACTAATATAAGTATACTTGAAAGAATACTATCTGTAAACCAACATATAACATTTTTTCATAAAGCAATATGCAGATTTATTTTGTACTTATTAATCATCAATTTGAATGATTTCATGAATTTGGTACTGTTTGAGTGCCGCGAGTCTGCCATATTCACTTCCATGAATGGAATCCTCCCGATAGTCGGATGCGTGCGGTGCGGAGAATGTGCAAAGCACATTCTTTTTATAACATATAATCACATTTACTATTTTACAATGTATAAGTAAAAAGTTGCATATATTGTTTGACACCTGCATATTAATATGATATGATGGCATTAGTTGGATAATATTGTCCAACAATAATTTACTTATATTCTTTTGGAGGTAGTTTTTTATGAACAAAGGTACAGTGAAATGGTTTAACAACCAAAAAGGTTACGGATTTATTTCTGATGAACAAGGCAACGATGTATTTGTTCACTTTTCAGGCCTTAACATGGACGGTTTCAAGTCTTTAGAAGAAGGTGTTGCTGTAGAATTTGAAGTAACAGATGGTGCTAAAGGTCCTCAAGCGATAAACGTAACAAGATTATAATCACAGGGTAAAAAATGTGCCTGTTCTATAAATAAAAATAAATTAGATTTTTTATTAAGAATTAAGCAATATTATTTACAAATGGTTATAAAAAAGCTACCACATACCAATTATAGTATGTAGTAGCTTTTTTCTTGTCTATAGGAACGTACTACATTTATTTTACATGATTTAAAATCTCTGTTAATTCTTGAATTGAAAAAGTATACTGTGTATTACAAAAATGACAGTTCACTTCAATTTCTTTGCCTTCCTCTATCATTTCATCTATCTCTTTTTTTCCAATACTTATAATTGCTTTTGTTACTCTTTCTTTGCTGCAATTACAATGGAATTTAGCAGGCAAGGTATCCAGTACTTCTATTTTTCCCAGAGTACCAAGCACATAGTCTAATATCTGTTCCGGACTCATACCCTGTTCCAGTAAATCAGTTACAGACGTTATTTGTGTGATATTTTCTTCTAAAATCCTGATTACTTCTTCAGTTGCAAAAGGCATTAATTGTATAATAAAACCACCTGCTTGCTTCACAGTATTACTTTTATCCATTAATACACCCAAAGCAACTGCTGAAGGTGTTTGTTCTGATTTGGCAAAATAATAGGTCAAGTCTTCTGCTACTTCACTGGTCCCTAGTGGGGTTTTGCTTACATAAGGTTCCTTTAATCCCATATCTTTTATAACTATCAGCTCTCCATAACCAATAGCTGCGCCTACATCTAATTTTCCGGCATAGTTCGCAGGTATGATTACATTTGGATTACCTGGATAACCTTTAACATTTGCTTTTGAATCTGCAGTCACGGTTATACCGTTGATGGGTCCATCACCTTTCATCTGGAGGGTTAATAATTCATTATCACCTTTCATCATGCTCCCCATCATTGCACCACCTGTTAATAGCCTTCCAAGTGCTGCTGTTGCTACAGGGCTTGTATTATGAATTATCCTTGCATGCTCAACCATTTCTTTAGAATTTATTGCAAATGCTCGGATCTGGTTATTTGCCGCTGTTGCTCTCACTATATAATCTGCCATTCACTGATTCCTTTCTGTTATTTATTTTGTCTTGCCATTTTCTCTTGCTATGATATATATTCTGTCACAATCTTCTGTCGCCGTTTCTCTTGTAAATGCATTAAGGGCAACTAAAAATTCTAAACCTGCAGTCTCTACAGCCTGTTTTATCTGATCTATCATATACGCTTTCTGATAGTGAAATTCTGTATATTTTTCATATTTTTCAAACTGATCATCTTTGACAAATATAGTAAGCTCATATTCATTCAGACATTCTTCCGGATAAAATGTATTTTCCCAGATAAAACTGCTGTTATCTCTATTTTCTGCAATCACACAATCGCCCATATTATTAAAATATCTATATGTCTTTAAGTCAAATATGAAGATACCGCCGGGGTCTAAATAATTATTGGCCAGCTTCAATACCTCAATCAGCTCATGGTATTCAGTAATGTAATTCATACAATCACAGACACTTACTATAGCTGCTACTGTTCCAAAAAGTTCAAACTCACGCATATCTTGGTTCAGATATAGGATATCTTTACCTGAAATCGCTCGTTTACCATTGGCAATCCCAAGCATCTCCTCAGAATTGTCTAGCCCTATCATGTCATACCCTTTATCTGCTAATAGTTCTGTAATATTGCCCGTGCCACAACCTAAATCAAGCAGAATTCCATTATCCACTCCATATTCAGTTAGTAATTCAACAATATATTTTGTCCAGGCATCATAGGATATATCATCCATAAATTGATCATAAACCTGTGCAAATGCCGAATAAGATTCCATTATACACCTCTTATTATTTTTATATTTCTACGAACTATATACTGACAATTATTTATTACAAAATTGTCTATTTACCACAACATTTTTTATATTTCTTTCCACTTCCACAAGGACATGGATCATTACGTCCTACTTTTCTATCTTTTACCACAGTATGGGATTTTTTTTGCTCTAAATATAATTCACTTCTTCTTTCCTCTGAAATCAATGAATCCCATTGCTCTAATTCATATAACCAATCTGCTTTCGCTTCAACCATATTTTTATAAAGCAACTCTATATCAAATTCAATCCTGACATGTGTATCTTCTTCCATCTCTTCAATAGGATTTGCTTTCACTAGACTTTCATTGGCTCCATCTAAGAATCCTACCATTATCATCAAACTTACATTAAATTTTTGAGCTAACTCATTTACTGTTCCTTCCACAATCTCATCAGGAACAGATAGAATCTGTTTGTAAATTTCTTTTTCTAAATTAAAATAATTTGCCCAGAACATATCTGATGCTTTCTGATTCTTTTCAACGTAATACGCTTCGTTTCTCCATGTTTCTAATAAAGACATAATTGCAACCTTCCTCTATGTATGTATTGTTATTTCAAGGATATATTATATACTATCAGAATCAATAATTCAACAATACATTTTTATAGAAAAAACATAAAATTTTGCATATATTTTTTTTATCGGGTAATACTTGTAATGTAATAATTGGATTCCCCTTCCAATTGTGAAACATTACAAAGGATTAAAGAAATACTATCCTCCCCTTTTTTAACTCGGAATACCTATCACTTGGCAATGGCGTCAAGTGGTGGGTATTTTACTGTGTGGGAAGATTGATTTTATGGGGTTTATTGTGTTTGAGTGAATAGGTATACCCTTGCTTTTTAAATCATTATATAGCTTTTGAATATGCTCTGACCTAATATCCTTTAATTTATACACAAAAAGAATATAATAATTTTGTGACTTAATTACATTTACTTTAAGAATAGGAAATGATATAATTAATTTACATTATTTACGTCTTGCACAGGGGTTAAAATAAACAAATATTAAGGAGAAACTATATGAAAAAATTATTTATTAAATTTTGTTGTATTTTATTAAGTATTACAGTTTTAGGAGAGTGTATATTATGTAATAATACCACATATGCTGCTAATAGTGACAAAAGGTTAACCACAAAAACTCAATTATTAAGGGTTGAGAAGGATAACAATACCGAAGTATTGGATAAAATTATATCTATGCTTAACATAATGTACAACGATAGCATGTTCAATGAATTTGATTATAGCAATATTAAAATTGGAGATTATATTTCTACATATAATTCAGACACTAATAGTGAAGTTTACATATATCCTATATTTGCTAATGATGTTTGTATAATGACAGCAGAAGTAGGAAACGGTGCTGATGTAAGTTTGAGTAATGATATTAGTGTATATAACTCTATATGTGAAAAATTAGAAAGTGATACCTCATATGTGTTATATATAGATGATGGTATTTATTATGCTCAAGATGAATATGATACAATTGAGTTAGTGGATACAGGTATTATACAAAATGAGATAAAATCAGAATTTGAATATTATTCTTATAACGAAAAAATCTCTAATATAACCCATAAAAGAAATGCATCTATTGAATTTATAGAAGTCCCAGACGAAAATACTATACTTGAAATTGTTGATGCTGCTAAAGATTTTAATGATGTGACGCTTGGTACAGTCAGCACAACAATAAGCACTTCATCAACAGGTACGCCGATTAAGAATGTCACGTGCAACATAACAAAATTTGTTACCCAAGGAAATTATGGTTTATGTTGGGCTGCAACTGTTGCAACCATTATTGACTATATAAGAAACAGTTCTCTTACTGCAATAAATATTGCCGATATGATGGGGATTGATTATAACGCTGGAGCAACAGTAAGTCAAGTATCGTCAGCTTTACAAAGAGTTGGGTTATCGTATAAAATATCTAATTCAAAACTAGCTTGGTCACAGGCTAAAACAAATATAACACTTGATAAACCTTTTGCTCTATGCTTATATACTTCAGGAGCTGGACATATGTTAACAGGGTTCGGCTATGGCTGCGAATTATCTGATCTTAACAGTGCTTCAAGGGTTGTTTATGCATGGGATCCTAACGGTTATAAAATCATGTTTGGGTATAACGCAAGTACCATAACAACCTCTGGTTATTCATTCAATTGGTCAAATACTTTATATTAATATTACTAGGAGGGTATAGTATATGAAAAAATATTTTCTATATGGTTTATGTATTACAATTTTTACAATAATATGTGTTGGATGTGGCAACAAAAACAATTTAGATGACAATAAGCAAGAGGATAGTATTAACGTAGATTCAAACAATAAAATATTTACAAGTGGCTATTTTGAAGGTTTAAAAGAAATAAGATTTCTTTATTATGATAATGCTTACTACAACAAAGTTTTAACATCAACGGATGATATGCAAAGTGTATGCGATATATTAGCTAGTCTTAAACTTGTAGAAAAGGAAAAGGAAGATTATTTGGGCAATTTAGCGTTAGTTTTAACATTTGATGATGAAAGTGAAAAAATAATTAAATTTACCTCAGCCACGTTAACCTATGAAGATAATGCATATACTCCAGATAGAGATATAAGCAAAGAAATGATAGCGCTATTTGCTGATTCAGAGAATGAAGAATAGAATACTATTTAACAAACTAATATTTATCTGAAATCTTGTGCAAGGTCTCGTGTCAAAAGCAGTTGCTCTTGGCAAGCTTAAAGCGTGAGCATAGTAACGAATAACTAAAATACCATTTAAGCTATTGCATTTTCATACTACATATGCTATATTTAGAGTACAAAAAGGAACACCGCCCACAAAGTGGTTGACCCTTAAGAATTGTTTTAACAGTCCCTATACGGTCCAAGTACAAGGGGCTGTTTTTATGTGTTACTGACTAATTAAATATATAAAGGTCAGTAATGCCAGTATGAACATTCCGAAAGCCATAAGGTCTTTAAAATCGAAATCTTTCATAAGCACCACCTCCCGACTATGTAGTGAGAGGTCAACGCACCCTGTACACGATGTTCCATAGTGCTATTCTATCATGTATTACATATTATGACGACATATTTTTAGTTCGTATCGTAGTATATAATGAACTGTTGCCAACGGTAAATTTAAGGTTTACTCAATAAAACCCCCATAATCAACTATCAATGTTCCAATATAGCTTATAATTCTATCGTTTTCTAACAAGTAACTATCATTCCCTACTTGATAATTTCCTTTTTAGGGTGTCCGATATGTCCGAATAGTCCTATTAATCCGCTTGTAGTTATCACATATATAAACTCGATACCTACAAACCCCATTCCTTTTTTAATCTGTTCAGTAACTGCATTTGTTCCGAAGTATCCACACCGCTATTTATATCAGGATGAAATTTCTTTGATAATACCCGATAGAACTGCTTTAAATGTTACTTGTCCTCATTACTTCTACTGGTTATGGTCTTGTAACCGTCATAATTGTAGTTACTGTAATATTCTTCTTGATAACTACGACTTTTTTTCTCATATTCCTGCCTTTGTTCATACTACTGCTTGATACGCTCTAAGTATTCCGGATTCTTTAACTCTCCAAATACGTCATAACAATAGTCATATTCGTGCTGATCTACTCTGTACTTATCGACCCCCTACCCTATCACCCAGTTAAACGTTAGAAACGTGATGTTTTAACTTAGGGGTGGCATAATGGTAAATCACCTTAACATTTCTTAACATAAAAGCCTACAATCCATTAGCTTATGACACTCACTTGCTTATGGCTGTAGGTTCTTATACGGTCTTTTTGTGCGCATGTATATTATCCGGTGGACTGCTGCCTCTTCCTCTCTGCTTCCTCTTTGCTTAAGCAATGTCATAATACTTACTTTTGTAGTCATTATGCACAAAAAGAATGTGAATATTTTGTAATATATTGTCATTGATAAGATATGCTATTAGTGCTATTATATGGATTATAAGTAACCATAAAATGTTATTAATGCTAATAATTAGAAGGGAGGGGAATTGTAGAACTTCTTAGTATTAATGTAACTGTCAATTTTTATTTAAAAAGGAGGATATAACATGAAGAAAGTTTATAAAACAATAACAGC
>Ga0153924_1000435_pt1 | contig 26424 bp, 33 predicted proteins | sample TSNJ008MetaG_FD_104709 | JGI IMG/M metagenome (GOLD analysis project Ga0153924, IMG submission 104709) | Attine ant fungus gardens microbial communities from New Jersey, USA - TSNJ008 MetaG | ecosystem: Host-associated > Fungi > Mycelium > Unclassified | place: USA: New Jersey, Wharton State...
CATATTTCGCTCCCAAATCACGGTCAAAGTGCACTGCGACTTCATGTTGTACACGCAAATCGTCCTTGATCAAGATGGCTTTGAATTGTTGTGTTGATAGATCAAAACCAAGATATGATGGGTCTTCAATGGATGCCATGGTGTGGTGGAGCGATTGGTGGGAAGAAATCTCAAAAAGGCAGAGGAAGAGCGGGGGCCGGTCAGCCTTAAGCTTTGTTCCCAGGATCTTCCCCATATGGTTGCCGCAAGGCGATTACCTGAGTAAATCAAATCCGGATAAAGTAGGGAAAATGAAAATCGATCCAATATGCCTAAAAACGATACCCCATTATTTCTTCACATCCAAGTGGCTGGCATCTGATTTAGGAGGCTCAAGCAGCTGAGAAATGAACAAAAATTCAAAACGTCATGTTTCATGTTATAAATACTTCAAAAGACCTTCGAAAATTGTGACTACACCCGAAGAATCGCCGCTAGGTTGGGAGAATGTAAACAACACCTGAAAAAATAAACTAATCTGCAAACTCACACTACCAGTTCGTACTCGCCGTTCAAAGGATCACCAGCCGAGAAGATTCCAATATCAGAGTTGACCTCAGCTATCGCTCGACCATTTGATAGTTCTTCATTCGACCACATTGGATTCCACAATCGTACACAACCTGAGTACAGAGATTTCAATCAGCCAGTTCAATAACACATTTTCATTACTGAACACACCATCTTCCCCTCCGCTCAGAAGCCTATATTGTCCAGAACGAGTGATGAGCCACTGTGCACGTACAATACCGAACACCTCCTGGGACTGGGGGATGAAGCGAGCTGATTCATGTCGATATTCCAGCATGACACCCTTCCCAATCATCCTTGAGTCGTAGATGTGCACCCTATTGTCTGATCGTGATAGGGCAAGGTACACACCATCCGGGCTGAAAGTCATACAAGAGATCTCAGTATCGCATGAGGATCCATGAGTCGGGCGCGAAAATGATTCAATGACAACATCCTGAGTTTGGCATGCCTGAAACCTGCGAACGTCAAATAGACGTAAGAAATGCTCTTCGCCTTTCGTTGCCAACGCGAGAGCTGTCCGTCGTGGAAATGAGAAATTCTGGACATGGAGGAAACGCGAGCCCAACCTCCGTGATTATGGTCAAGGGCCATTGCGTCCCCCGCCTCATTTACCCCAAGCTTCACTATTTCTCGACCTCTCTTCACATCAAAAATCTTGTGTATGCCGACTTGGTCGTCCCCCACTGGCTCAGATGATGCATATAGAATGTTCTTCCTACTGGTGTCCCACAGGATTGAACCCGTGTGATAATCGGGATCTGAACTTGAACCTAGTTTCAGCACAGTTTTGGCTTTGTTGGCCTGACGCGTGAGGTTCGAATACACATGGACGTCTCTACAAGATAAGATCAGTGATCTGAGGTATATCTATTAGTCATAAGAAAAGACAAGACAAACTTCGCACAAACAGCAATCACATTTTGATCTTGTTTTCCGGGCTGGAATGTGACATCGTGCGGCACTCCATCCCTATATCTGTCAACTGATAACTGCGCATTAGAGATATACTCGATAAAAATGAATTAAACTCACGATCATATCCAACCCAAACATTTTCCGTCTTCTTTTTTCTCCAGACCTTGGCCTTTTTATCCATCCCAGTCGAAACAAACCTGGAACTGGAATCCTGTTTCAGTACAATGATTGGTTCTTGGAAAACCGTCTACCCAGAGTTGTTGAATTTAACATCATTGACACTGTAATGTTTTTCAAATAAAGTGTGGCGGCTGTTGCGTGTACGATCATATCTTCTGTCCCATTCATCTGCTTCACTGTCTTCGGGGTCCTCTCCGGCTTGAGGGATTCTACCGTGCCCACGTTCGGGCACAACTAGGCGCTGATTCCAAGTGTATAAAGATCCATCACAATTATAACTGTTTATCTGCTCTGGAATTCTGTTATCAGTAAAGTAAACGGACGAAACTCAACGGCAGTTACCATCCGGAAGGTCGACATGACCCCCCATGCGAGAGCATCCAATAGCAAGCCAGCCTCCATTCTGTTCAATACAATTTACAGCTAGAAGGCGAATCAGCGTTATAGTTTATGTAGCTTGCTTGTCATACCGCCGGGACCGGACTTGAACCATGTTCTCACCCTCATTGGTTTCCCATCCAATCGTGTCAATGGATGTCCCGACTCGAGACTGAATGTTGTCGGTCTTCCAAGAGGCCGGCTTGCAGATGGGAGTTTCTTGAGTTGTTGAAACTACGGCCAAAATTACAGAGCAATGACTTCCAGAGATAGAGGTGCTTACCTTCTGCCAAATGAAATCTTGTCCTATGGCGGAAAATGTAACACGTTCGAAGTCCGTTCCAGACGTATTAAAAGCTCCAGCATAATATAACTCGTTACCGTCCTTTCCCGATGAGAGCTTTTCACCGAGAATATCTATGACCTCAGCATTGTCTTTGACACATATCGGTACATTCCACTTCCAAAAATCAAAAAGGGTCACGAGTGAAGGAAAGGACTCACACGAAACTCGTCTTTGATTGTAAACCCGAGATGTATACGTCCATATTCTTCTTCAGAATCAGAATCCTCAACATTTGACTCGGATAGGAGCTTCCGTCTATCAATCATGGATCCTGAAGGTACAGGGTCTTCCAACCTTATATCCTCTGGATCTAGCCGTGAAGAATGGTGTGGTTGAGAAGAGGGTAGTCTCGATTCCTTGGTAGATGCTGATCCGAACTGAAGAGAAGACACTTCCATGAGTTCTAGAGATTGCGAAGTATGCGGTGGACTTTGAGGTGTTTGCTCAGCTGGTACGTCGGCCGGAAGGTGTAACTCAGAAATCAACCATGGAAATTTGTCTTGCTCCCTCAGCCAACTACGTGCCTTCTTGCGAGGAAACTCAGGATCACGATTGAAGGAACGAGGCTGATGCGCATGCTCAATAATATAACACACCAAATTACAAAGAACAATCACCATAGGCCTTGAACGTGATTTTTCAGTTTCAGATAGGATTGAGGACGATGGACTATGGACTGGAGCTCGACCAGACCTATCATTAACGTTGGCTCGCATGGATACCCGAACGGTGACACATACACTTGCCGAAGATTACTCTTTGCGCCACTCTCCCTTCCTGGTGACCTTCTAAGAGAAGCATCACTGTGGAATTTCACTCCCTTCGTTTCATTCCTCTTCTTCTTATTTACCGTCTCCTCCCTCCATCTAATTTCCTCGTCCTCAGTTCGTTTGTTTTTCGAAGTTGATTTGTGGCAAAGAAATACTGGTTCATCCGGATCCGATTCCACAGTCAAGTCAATATCCACATCGTGGTCGTTAGATGCATCCACTTCTGTCAGATCAATATGACCGAGGTTGCGAGGCTGGTAGTTCGGTACTCTGTTAGGTGTTCTAGAGAGAGCGGGAGCCACTCGTTGTTCAATGATCTCCTGAGTGTCCGAGTCGGTTGATATTGACATCGATAAACTTGGCAGTAAATGAAAGGTCCTTTATAGTCGTTTGGAAAGTAGATGTGTCTTGTCGGGTTTGATGAGACACAAAAACAGTTGTAGAAGGAAAATAAGGTTTAAAAAAAGTCAGGTGTTCCTATATTCTGGTAGTAGGCAGACACCGTGGTATCGGAGAGGTAAACAAAGATTGATTACATAACACGACGCTTGGTAGAGTACCACGTTGTGGCACTCGTTCCGTGTTTTCTTTACTGATGATGATAACTGTACACCACGTTATAGGAAAATTATGATGATGATAACAACAATCATGACACAGAAATGGTGACTAGTGCTACAGTTGCTTTCAGTTGTGAAGCCCAACAATGGAGCCCTCATAGGTTCTCATCTGTTTCTACATGAGCTCACCAGAATGACCTGTCAACCGGTCACATGTCATGCTCTGGGTATCGTCGCTTGATATACTGATCTATTCCAGCCAGAAGTGTCCCAAATTATCTGTGGCACATTACTCAGGCAGACCTTAAACCCTGGCTGATCAGTTGATAGTTATTTGTCTACCATAAAAACACAATTGTCTGCAAACATATTCGGTGATGCTTGTTGGAATCAAAGTGCCTGTCAATGCAACATGTAGTTGGCGCCCAAAAATAACAAATTGCAGTCTGTGATCTCAGACCAGACAGATATCGGACTGCCCAAAGGACTTACTGTTGTGCAGATCTGGATCGCAAATTTGATCAGAAACTTGTTCCATGAATATCCTTGTTACTGACAATGATATTTTAGACTTTTGTTAGGGCAATTGTCAGTTTGGTGATACTCACACTTGAATTGCCTTATCTACATGGTTAGAAAAATTGTGAAAAAAAGATGGTACAGAGCTGGAATCATGAATTGCCTTCTATCAAAATCTTCGTCAAAGTCTCCAAGTCGATTGATTTCCCACGAGCATCATTCAATGTCGACTTGTATCGTTCTTCGGTAGACGAAATGGTCAAGTACAATACAGTAGTGCCCATACGGCCACCGGAAATCCTGCCGTGTGTTGTTCTCGTACGTAAGAAAGGATATTCACCTAGCCTAGGATCACGAGTAAGAGTATCTCTGGAAATTTACTGAAGAACGTATGCGGGAAGAACAGCAATAGCGAATACTTGCATATGCAGCCTTAAAAGTACAATATCCGTAAGAGGGACAAAAATTCTGTGACTGATTAAACTCATTCAACAATCTCTGCAGGTGCCCCGCCTCAATACCTAACAAATGCATTTTCAGCCACTCTCAGTTCTATAGTTTGAGGACCTTCAAATTTTGTCTTTAGTAATGTACCAGCATTGCACTTTCATGACGACTAGATAATACAATGGTTATTGAACCCAACTGATGTAACTGCCTTGTACATAGTACTTTCTAGAGTGGGTAGATCTCTTCACAAACCGTAAACTATTCATTCAAAATAAATCAAGTCAAAAAACACTTGGAGTGGCAAGGCTGTAAGTCGCCGAGTTCGAGTTCATTGTTGACAATACATGGAAAGCAATAAGTCTAACACAATCTTTGTCACATGGATAGAAATCACAAACGCGCTCCCAGCGTCCAGGCACTTGACCCCCCACCCACCCACCTAGACGACACCGTCAAGGTACCAAGCTTCAAACATCGCACATCGGATGCCCAGGGCCCACCACCACCAACCCCTGGACATGTAAGTTCAGGTCCTATCTTTTGCCTTCATACTCGACCGAGATATCTGAAACACGATCGAAAGATTAGATATATAACACACTCTAGATTGAAAACAAACGCTTCGATTGTCCAGGCACTTGACCCCCACCCACCCACCTGGACGACCCCCAAGGTACCAATCTTCATCCCTCACACTTTGAATGACCAGGGCCCCACCCCTCACGCATTGAATGACCAGGGCCCCCCCCCCCTGGACATGTGAGTTCAGGTCCTATCCTTTTGCTTTCGTGCTTGATCCATCACGCCCCTAGAATAAGCAATCAACCATACCTCACTCACAATACCGGCAGGACGACTGATAAAATCTTAAGGTGCTCAGATACTTAACCCCCCACCCACATCGAGGTACTCAGCTTGATTAGTCACACTTTTACCCTTCTTGACAACCAGAGTATTCAATCATCTTGCGCAACAGCTAAACACGACTCAATGCCCTGGCTTCAAATCATCCTCAGGTTGTCGGGCGAAGTGTCGTCCAGGGCTCAAAGGCCCTACCTCCAGTCCTCTTGGACGACACGAAGAATACTAGGCTAGATCAGTCATGTTTTATCACGTACCCTTGCTTTCAGATCATCCTCAGGTCGTCGGGCCGAGTGTCGTCCAGGGCTCAAAGGCCCTACCTCCAATCCTCCTGGACGACACGAAGAATACTAGGCTAGATTAGTCGCGTCCTATCACGTACCTTCTTGACAACAAGAGTTCGAATATTCAGTCATCTCACGCAACAGCTGAACACGTCACAGTATACCTGGCTTGAGATCATCCTTAGGTCGTCGGGCCAAGTGTCGTCCAGGGCTCAAAGGCCCTACCTCCAGTCCTCCTGGACGACACCAACAGTACTAGGCTAGATTAGTCGCGTCTTATCACGTACCTTCCTGACAACCAGTGTTCGGATATTCAATCATCTTGCGCAACAGCTAACATCTTGACTCAGTGTATCCAGGCTGAAGGTCGTTCCATCTTCACATGGTCCCTCGACAAGAACAGATCGGCCCAAGTGTCGTCCAGGGCTCATAGGCCCTACCTCCAGTCCTCCTGGACGACACCAACAGTACTAGGCTAGATCAGTCGCGTTTTATCACGTACCTTCCTTATGTCCACAGTATTTAATCATCTTGCACAACAACCAGTATCGTGATCAATCGTGTCCCAGTGTAGCCAGCCTTAAGATCGTCGTCATATATCCATGTCTTCACCTCATCCCTCGACAAGTCCAGGTTGGGAAAAATGTCGTTCAGGTCCATTATGTCTTGACACACACATAGTCATACCGCCCAGGGAACCTTGATGACGCCACTAAGTCAGGACCATCGCATCGAGGTGGTGCTTCGCAATAGTAAGAGACCCGCTAACATATAGCCAGATGGAAGATAGCAGAAAATATAAGACAGGAAAATACCAGTCGACAAAGCGGAGGGAAGGAGAGGGGAGAAATCAACAAGCGATTGAGGCTCCGACCTACATCTGCAAGCCTTATGAGCACGGAAAAAAAGAGCACGGACCATCTTGTCACATTTCAAATTGAGACACCCGGCCGCGCGGCATTCCTCAGTCCAAGCGAAAAAGACCGTCACCAAAACCTCTCTCTTTCACGCAATAATCCTGCGTTCCCCTTCAAATTTTGCAGAAATGTTCCTCACATAAACCCGGTCAGAGCCAGCCACGGGAGAAAGCTCGAAAATGAGGGGCAAGAGGGTAAAACCTCGATTCTTTCTGGGACGGCCACAAATCAGGGGTGGTATTCCAGTAGTGTCCGTTCCTTGTCACAACCATCGGCCGGCACGTGGCACTAGGCAACATTTCATCCCAAAATGAACATAACACGTTGTTCTGAACGGCACACGGACTGCATATCGGCAATTGGGGTGTTTTGTTTGGTTGCTCGAATTGAAGACACGATCAAGTGATGAGAAACGCAGCAGATAAGCATCATTTGACTCACCCAGCAATGGGACTCATTCCTCTGCCACCCCAGAGGATTCTGATAAGGGAGGGAACACATCATCCATTGAGATCACTCGCCATACAAGTCCGTGGCCCCTTCACTTCTTCCGAGCGTCATCTATGGATTGAACACACCTCAACCACTTTATGTAGTTTTTACTAAAATAAAAAGCCAACGAATGTCTCAGCATTGAGGCACTGATCGTATTCTATACATTAGCGACATACCTTGATACACTAATGATACCCACCTATTCAAACACAATAACACGATATTTGTATTACGTCACGTTTTGCTACCACTCAGTGCTGAAAATGTCACAAGGATCCATTTTTTTTAAGGTAAACGGGCCCGAAAATTATCCAGAGAGCAACATTGTCCCTTGACTAATCTTGGTGTTTCGGGTGCTGCCGGATGTTGCCGGATGAGATCAAGCCGAAAAACCCGATGTGAAGACATGAGACCCTGAGTGGGAAGTAAGTACAGATGCACCCCGTTTGAGGAGTATGCCAGCAAGTGGAAAACATGGTGCGGAAGATAATAAATCAAGGCAGAAGTACCATGCTGCTTCTTTTCACCGCCCGTTATATCTTTGTCGAATTTCAGCATTTTTGATCCAAGGATCGAGCACCAGTTTGGAAAGAATTTGTACTGGCTGGTACCAATGTTCTTCTCGCTCCTCATATATATCAAGCCTCTTGCAATAGTCATGTACACCGCACCGTCCATAGGGCGGTTGTATAGATCTAGGCATTTTCTTGTAAACATTGCAGCATGGGTGAAGGAGTGCTTCATTCAAATAGGCTGAGTCCGCCTTGGAAAGAGAAAATCCAGCCTGCTTTAATTTCATGTCCGGTAAAGACTTTCCATAGTAGGGTGAAAGGAGTCGGCGGACTAGGAAAAAGGCAAGGGGACCAAGTTGGAAGAGCAGGTCTTGGAGGTAAGTGACGGTCCAAATTTAAGACCAGATCAAAAGCAGTAAAGTGGAAAATTAGCAGCTCAATGCCTACAGAAGGAGCTGGCTGGCAATGTGAGGGACCTGTCAGTGTGAGAGTTGTGCACACGTTGTGCACGTTTGGTTTGAATTCAATGTCCAACTTAGTCCAAATCCCGGCGAAAAGAATCTTAGCTATCCTTGTTGTACATAGTTCTCACATAGTTCTCTTGTTTCGCTTTCATGTGTTGTGTTCTTATTACTACCTGCCACGAACAGTTCCAGGCGCTGCTACTAAGATGTACATCTCAATTCTAGGCGTTGCTACTAAGATCTACATATCAAGGGAACAATCCCTTCAATGATCTTGTGAGTATATTCTCCGGAGACATGTTGTTACCGGACAAGATGGTGCTCAGCATCGCTCGTCATAGAATAACTCTTCAATTGTTTGGCTACCACCATCTCGTTTGCACAATCGATCCCTCCTGAAGCCTCTGGAAGCACTCGGTGAGTTTCAGAGGCAGCTGGGGAGTCCCTCATTTATGCACAAGCAGTAAGTCGACATATTGGCAAGAAAAAGGTGAGGAGAATCTTTTACCGGCTTCTTCGAACGAAAAGACCCTACTGGTGCAGGAAAATCAGGGACAGCTCAAGCTGATGCCAGCTTGGTGTGGGATTTCCCCTTCAATAGATGGAACTTGCCCCTTCCCCATCCGTGCCATCGACTCTGGACAAATCATTGAGATATCGACATTCGCAAATTTTCCGAGGGCTTCATTGTCGTACAATCCCACTCCCTCATTCAGACCGCGACAAGAGTACAGGGATAAAGGGGCCACCTTTCAGCTGATATAGACAAGCGCTTTACTTGAGAACATGCTCAAGTAGAGATCATCTCTCTTCTGTTCGAGCGGCTCAGCCAATCAAGAAAGTATGATTTTCGTTCCGCAAATGTTGCTGAAAATTCGGACTCCTCCGATAAACTGCATCTGTCCTTTAACTGGACACATGTCAATATCAAGAGATGCGAGGCTATGTAGCTCTTGCCAACCTCTCGCTGAGAGCATACCCGACAAGAAGCATCCTCAATAACGATGCCTTCGATGCATGTTTTTTTAGGCGCCTGCATGAGACTAACGAATCTCGAGAAATTCGCTGCTTCCCTTATATGGAGCTAATGATGTTGCCGACAGTTATACAACCGTGGCGACTGCCACTGGCGATAACAACACTAGCACCGATCCCATTGTCATGTCTGCTGGTGACAAACGCACCGGTTCAATTATTACACTTGGTCGTCGTGCGTATTTCAAGACCTATATTGCAACAAAAACGACAATGACAAGAGCCAACAGGTCAACAATGATAGTGCTGCTGGTGATGGTGATCTTGACGCCAGTGTTGGTGGCAACAATGACAGTATTGATTCTCAGGTGCGCCATATTGATTGTTGTCGACCACGTTTGGGAGGAGGAAAGGACTAGCTGTGCGTGTCCTAAAGGGGCACCAACACAAGAAAATGCATAGATGGCTTATTTGTTTTATGTATCGGCAGGGATCATATAGGTTGTCGCACCAGTGATTGACGACATGTAATCGCTTGATCGGGACAAGGCAAATCCAATGTGTATGCCAAGCTCGGATGGGGAGTATAAGGAACGCATGATGAATTCAAATCACGTAGGAGTGTGGAACGGTAGAGCAGATATAGGTAAGCCGACAGCAGATGAAATAACCGTTACATCAGTCGTGAGCAAGATCGAGGCAAGATTGAGTCAACGCCGGTAGCTGAAGATATAGAGTCTGCAGAGCGCAGCGCTGGGGCCAAACAGTGACACTCAGAATTAGAGAATAGAAGACAAAATTCGAGATGTCCACACGACATGGTGCAAGAAAGCTAGGAGACCTCGAGAGCTCTTCTCCAATTGATAAAATCTTCCGCATCACTATGATGTGCCACAGTTGTAAAATCTCGTCTTTCCATATAAAGACATCTCTCCTATCGCTTATTTCGATGGACAGTGGTTTGATTGTTCGGCCGACTACACGTACTTCGGCAACGTGCGGTTATCGTCCACTATGCCAAAAGCGTCTTCGCAAGAGAATCTGCGTCTGTCATCTTGTGTTTGTCTCGCATAATTCTGTTACGACCCTTTGGTTTGTCCTCCGTTGTCGGAGAAACAGAATCAAATGATATGACTCAGGATTCTTTCTCAGTGTCAAAAGTGATTGTAAAAAATATCGTTGAGTCGGGTCGACCTAGAAAATCGCTGGTGGCTTCAGTATCGCAGGTCGTTGGCGGTGCAATCAATAATCAGTGCCTCGAAAAGTCGTAACCTCAGCCTCATAAGACAGACATCCTCAAAGTGCTCCAGGAAGACAACGAAGCTCCCATCATGGCATGGCTTTCTAGATTACCCAGAACCCACACTGTCTCTCTTTCCAGAGATCTTAGGTCTATTGTGTTCCAAAAAAGAACAAGGGAATTCGGATGTTCTTCCGGCAGGTTTTCGCAGTTGGGGACATCAATGAGGATCTATCGTCCGGAAACAGAAATTGCCGCCCCAGATTGAGGTCATCTGGGAGTGTCGGTTAAATGACAAGTAACATTAGTGAATCGGGGCTGAGGGTTGTGTGAGCCCCTGAGTCCTAATTCAAGATAGCGCACAGGCGAAATTCAGTGCAGTGTCAAAAGCAATATGACCGCTCAGGGCAATGCAAAAGGGCTTTACCTATAATTAATTATACCTATCCTTAGCATTTTGGTGGAAACAAAGGAAAGGTAGCGGAGATGGTAGAAAACATGGACACATAGTGAAGAAAACAAGGAGTCATCTAAATTCCAACAGATCGGCTCCCTCAACATCTAACCAACATGCCCAGGACGATCGATAACAGTATTTGTCAGAGTCTAGGGTAGCAAACCCAAAATACAGATTCCTAGAACATATCACCTACATACAACATACTCACATGTGGGACCCTTCCGTAGCTCTATTAACCATGTCATTTAGACTAATTGCTCTGAACTCATCTTCCTCACTCCCAATAACACCCTTCTCAACACTGGCCCACACTGCATCATCCAATACATATACCAGTAGCCCCTTCTTCCCTCCGTCCTCTCCAGAACTAATTCTGTACAGAGGCATCCGCGACTTAGCATGAGCTTTGCCAATGGGCATGAATAGCAGATTATGGTCTGCTGCGTATTCCTCAACGATGGATTTAAACGTAATTTCTTGTGTTCTTGTTGCTTTTCTAGTCGTAGGAATCTTGCCAGCCGCGATGGCTTGATGTTTATTCTTTTCTGTCAATGCCAAGACAGCCATCTCTTTCTTGAAATCCGGTTTCCTCAGCTTTATCCTCTCACTGGATGGCAAAGCCATCGCCTCATGCATCAACTCTAATCCTCTCTTAAAACCCCTCCCCACACCAGTGAATCCACCATTCTCGTTCCCACTCGAATCCAACAAATCCTTTGGAAACATATCTCTCCACTCTTGATACCACCGCCTCACTTCATCATAATCCGCAGTTGGCTGTATAAGCCAAACATGTAAGATCCTCAGCCACTCCGGGAAGAACTCGGTTTCAAAAACTTGGGACAGAATGGATGAGCGGACGAGTGGGATCCAGAGAAGAGTTTGTTGGAAGATAGGAAGGTACGGCATTTGGTTACGTGGATCAATGCGGAAGTTGGTACGAAGGTTGGCGCTGAGTTTCGGAATAATATACTTTAGAATTAATGTATCCCATTCGCCTTTGTTGTACACCTGAAATAAGTATTGTAAGCTGGGGATTGTGTGACGGGAGCAGGGACAGGGCCTACCTCGCGCCAAGCAGCCAGGTCATCAGGCATGTCTTCACCGGGAACCCAAGTCCGTATCAAGCTCTTAATCTTCCTTCTTGCATCGTTCATTAGGTCCTCTAACCGCAGCCCAACAAAGGGTAGCCATGGGAAAACGATAGATCTCAATGACACTTTGGAGCGTTTGGAATTCCAGTCTGCCACTGCCCCTTTCACTTTGGGCAGGACCAGCTGATCGAGTATATTGTCCCGCATAAATGGAGGTAAGAACGTCGACCAAGCTTCGTATAACTTGACTGCAGGTTGCGGTTCTTCGGGTGGCCATTCATTGTTGATCGCTGATCTAACTTTCGGAAGCCAAACGTTCCAGAGGAGACTCTCAAATGGAGTCATTGGCGCCAGTCTGTAACATTTATCAGCAGGAGACGAAAGGGATCTGCAGGAACATACTCTTCCGGTGGTGGCGATATATCCATTCTTCGTCCACCATGAACATCAGCCTGAGTTTCTTCCTTGCTCTCTTCCTCCTCGCCTCTTACTCTTAATGCTTTTCGCCACTCACTGAATACCGATATGAACTCTTTCGGCTCTTTCAGCGGATCCCACCCAGCCACTTTCCTTCTCACCAGTGGCGCTACAGCAGCAATTACCACCTCATCCAATCCATACTTCTCCAGCTCCATCGGAAACTGATCCACTAATTTGCACACAAGAGGTGAAAAAGGCTCCAGGGAAACTTCATACACCGAAGCTTGTTCTTTCGATAGAGCAGATATTTCATTGGCTATAATTTGGATTTGCTGGAAACGAGATATTAGTGCAGCTTCCTCTTCAATCTTTCTGCTGAGACGAGCTTCTTCAGAAATAACGAAAGATTTATGTATGTGAAGAGCTTTGGCTTCGAGAGCTAGGTTATCGAGGTCAGATTTACACGATTGGGCGATAAGGCGGATGTTATGACGGATTTCAGGGATGTAGGTCGAGTCGCTTGTGGGTGCCCAAGAATTGAGATTGATATCCGATAGAGAGGAAACTTCTCGTGGCTGGAAAAAGAGACGTTAGTTCTGAAAGGTTTGTGATTATGGGAGCTTGTCATGTACGTACAATAGCACCCGTAGCATCAATAATCTGTCCTATCCCTGGGACAGCAGATTCTTGCCCAGCTTCGGCAATAATCTGTTCATATGTCTTGTGTTCAACTTTGGTTTTGACCTTCTTTGGTTTCTTCCAGATGTCCGAACGCTTCTGCTCGGCCTCCCTCACCTTTCTCCTCATCTTCTTCGTCTTCTCATCCTCCTCCTCGTCGCTGACATTTTCTCCTCTCCTCTTCGCCTCTCTTTTGCTTTGCTCTGTTTTCTCTTTAAACCCCTTGAATGCAATGCCCATCTTTTGTGGACGTAGTTTGCTTTCAATTGGAGTGACGATACCTGCGCCTTCGACACCGAGACCTGTGCCAGTTGTCCAACCCATCTTTTCAAGCATGCGAGAACCGAAGGAGCCTGCAATTTTTGAAAAGTGTACCATCTCTGACGCAGAGAGATTTGCAGGTTTTGGAGGGGATGCAAATGCTTCGCGTTTGAATCGGTTGCTTGCAGTCGAAGCTCGACCGAAGGCGGACGGCATACCATCTAGCGAAGGTGAAGCCCGAGAAGAGGAAGAACCATCATGCGGAACAGTGGGGGCAGGGGGCAGTGGGTGAGATGTAGATGAGTCGTTGTTCTCAGAGAGAAAGACAGTTCCATCCTTGTTACCGATGCCTCCTTTGAAACCGAAGCCGAAACCAGAGCTAGTACTGCCACCTGCTGTAGCAGATTTAAAGCCTATACCTCCGACACGAGGTTTCGGTACTTCCTCTTCTCCATAATCATCCTCTTCGTCTGGAAGCGCGCGAGGAGATGGAGGCCTGGATGGTTCAGAGTGGTCAGAATATTCTCGGGCCTCTGTAGCATCCTCGCCTTGAGATTCATCATCCTCACCATCATCCTCTTCGTTTGCACTCCTGTCTTCTAATGTTACATCCTCTTCTAACTCGAGTTTCTTATCGCTCGATACGAATGCAGGAGCCTTTGTCCAATGCGTTCTAGCGCGAGACGTAGAACCACGTTTGGAACTATCCTCGTAGTCACTGTCGTCTCCAAATACACCATATATAGCATCGTCCTTGCCGTTCTTTCTCCTGCGTTTGCGTCTGTATGGGTCCCGGAACAACTCTCGTTCGTCCCTCAAATCCGGGTCATTATCGAAATCGATATTGTCGTCATCAGAACGTCCGGCTGAGGAGTCTGAGTCGCCATCGTCGAGAACGCGTTTTCGCCGAGTCATGATGGTGATGGTGAGAGGAAAGTTATAGCGACATCCTCCACTCTGCGATGAAAATTCTATCACGTTCAGGTGCCCTTTCAGCTCGAAATATCAGATAGTTGAGTTTGCTTTATCATGCTTTTGTGGCAGGAAGAGATCTCCAAATCAGCCCAGCGGCCCAAATTCTACCAACTTAACATGAACGCCTTTGATTGACCGTGGATTTTGAACACCAATGACCACAGAATTACATCGTGTTGTACATAATACCTAACTCAGCACACCCATAATCAAGCTTGAGAGCATGGAGATTTCCCAGAGAAATGTGGCTCACAGCACCAATCTGGTTGTGTAAATCACTCGGATGTCAAATCTTCCTTATTGTCTCGTCATACCTAGCTGACTTCTTGTGTTTCACACGTACCTTATGCATCAAACCAATCCTGGGATTGCAAACCCATGCTAACGGTCTGCATGTTTATCTTTTACTTAGACAGTTTCATTCCGTGCTTAAAACATTGCACGCGCAAAGACTAAAACCCAATCAGAAAAGATGCGACCGTGAATTCAAGTCAGTCTTTGTGGAGTTGTAGCCCTTGTACGTACACTATCTTTTTTGGCCGTGTCTCAGCACTACACTGTTTGGGTAAGAATACTTTGATCGCACAAAAGGCTTTTGCATAATTAGTGTAGTGTATAACAATAAGGATGCGTTGCACTATATCTGGAGATACCTTTATTGTGATTCTTGGACAGATGGATCAATTGCTCCTATATAAGAATAAGTCTCCATAATCACATAGATTCCTGTCCAACTCTCCTCTCTCAACTCCCTCTCTCAACTCTTACCGTTGGGTGCCTACGAGAATGCTCAGGTACCTCCGTACACCCGTTCTTATTCTTTTCTCTCTCTCTCTGCTATGCCGATCTGAACATCTACCAAGTTCTTTCCCTCATATATATCCCGGTAAACCTTCTGGGGATTTTAGCCCCGAGTGGCAGGACTGTATGACGATCTCACCTTGAGAAACACAGAGTCCTGATCACTTGCGTTCCAAACAGATTACCGTGTAAAAGATTCTCTACCAAATGTAACATTCCATCTTCGAGACAGTTTTGCCGGAAATATTCCCGTAAACCGTGCTGGTCACCCAAACAATACCCTTTTCTTCGTTGGCTTTGAAAAATCCTCAGGATCCTTGACGAGTGATGATAATACTGAACCCTGGAGCATTTGGTTAAACGGAGGGTGAGTTCTTCATTCTCATTGACCCGTGTCATGTACTTACGTTTTGTCTAGTCCCGGATCCTCGAGCATGTATGGGATGCTTTTCGAGGTACGAATGTTGCAAATGTTGCTGGCTGGTGTTGTGGCATTCTCACGTCGTTTTCCTGCTAGAATGGACCCATACGAATACAAGACGATTATTCTGCAGTGCAGAACAATTACACATGGTCACAGCTGACTGATTATTTTTATGTCGATAATCCCGTGTAACATAACTTTTCTCTATTGCCCATGAGAAATTGGTTGACACGTTACGTCCTCCTCTTTACAGTGGCGTAGGATTTTCGACAGCTGATGCTGATGGTTACGGTGCGGTCTATTGCTACTCTCAGTATCCCAGTAGGAACTCAGTCCCATTTTATGTAGTGCACGACGAAGACCAAATGGCAGCAGACTTCGTACGCTTATCCCATCAGTACCCTGAGCTGATATTGATTTCGACATTTGCATTCAGATGGGGTTCTTAACAAACCTTGTGAAAGTGTTCCCTGGTCTTCAGAAACGCCCGTTGTACCTCACAGGCGAAAGCTATGCCGGAATGTATATTGTAAGTTCCATTTCTGCCGACCAGGGGAACTCTGAATGAGATACATGGGTGTCATGTCTAGCCATACATCATGAAGGCCTATTTTAACACGCCTAACCCCCCTGTTAAAGTCGGCAAGATCGTTATTGGTGACGGATCAGTAGCTACAGCTCAAGTTTATCAGTACTTGCCCACTGTGGGTCCTATCATACCTCATCTGAACTACACTTGACACAATGATTCTAGGTCCAAATTTTGCAAACATATCCTCAACTTATTGGATACGACCCACAAGTCTTCAAATACTTTGAGGCTCAGTAAGCTTGATCTTTGTCGCACTCCGTCATCTTCTCACATCCTGAAAACTACCAGGTCGCATTTGTGTCAATACGATGTGAACCTCACATACCCACAAACTTCACTATTACCCTCAATACCTTTGATAAATCCAGCCGAACGCGATAACCCGTTCTTAGCATATAGATCCAATGCTCGCGCTTTTTTACGACAATTATATCGACGTGGTGCAGAACAACAATCTGAATTGACGAGACGCGGAGAAAGTAATTTTGTGAAGCGGGACTCGAGTCAATTTTTCGAGAATAGACCATTTGATCAATTGGATCCTTGGGTGCGTACTCTTGTCTTCGAATGGAATGGAATGATTAATGAAATGATAATCCCTGATAACTTAGTACGGATGCAGTTTGTTGTCGATGTATATTGATTACGCAGTGAATTATACATTCCCTTGGAGTATGTCTAACCTTTTACAGCGCTATATGAATCTCTACTAACAACCCTCCCTAAAGACATCAACATAAATAATGACGACTTTGAGTTTGATTATTATGATATTCCTGATGCTCGCGGTCTAGATATTAGCACCGTTGGAGATGGTTCTTTTTTCATGAACGACCCGCGCACGAGAACAGCATTACATGCGCCCACAAGTAAAGATTGGGTTATGACATTCATTTATGTTTTTGGTGACCCTGATGGTACGTGTTTGATCTTTCAGAATCATCATGTGGGAGTGATGTGAGCGCCTCTCTTGTGCAGCTATTGATCTTAGTGAGTTTCGCTACTTTACCGTATCTTCATGGTGTTGTATGAGTTTGGTATTGATCATGAATCCGGTGGTTATTGTATGAACAGGTGTTGAGTGAGCATTTCCATCTGACATAAATATTTATGCCACTAATGCATTACATCTTCAGGCCAATGGCATTCCTTTCCGAACTGGCAACAAATGCTTCTAAACAAGATATTGGTGTCGTATTTTATGAAGGAAATGATGATGCCCTTATTGCGCATCGTGGAATCGAAGTCACCATTCAGGTAGTTGTTTATATATCATACCACTGAGCATGACTGACTATCATCTGTTTTGCGCATTTTTTTCACAACAGAATACTACATTTGGCGGCATCCAAGGTTTCACACGCAAACCCGCCACACCATGGCACGACGATTCTGGCAAATTTGCCGGTATAGTCCACCAAGAACGAAATTGGACCTACGTTCTGTTCAATGACGGTTCTCATACGGTCCCGAAAGATGTCCCAGCAGCGGTAAGCAATCTTTTTCCTCGATACTTGCTCGTCGTATAACACAAACAAAATAAAAGGCATACACATTTTTTAAGGATTTTGTCCTGGGCCACAACGAAACAGGTCTTGTTATCAACACGCCCAACGGTGGGGTCACTGTTGTTGGAGGTGAAAACTCAACATTCATCGAAGATGATGGGATCCTCCCAGGTCGTGATGAAGTCATATACTATCCTTCACCAAGTCAAACACATGATGTGTCGACATATGTGTTCCCAGAGGCAACGAGAGCGGCATGGAAGAAGTTCATAAAATCCGAAATGCTGAAATCAACAGACACTAGTACTTTGAAGACGGATTCAAGTGGGCAAAGTAATGCTGCTCTACGAAGCGGGGTTCTGCGGTCATCCATATCATCCATAATTGTTATTGTATTTTTAGGGTTATTTACGGGCTGTAGATGTATCTTCTAAGGGTATACCATACATGTATTAAAGCGTGGATTGACTCTGGTATTTGAGAGATATAGAGCTGAGCTAAAATATAGTGAGAATCATTAAGACGGTGATATAAATTGTCTGATGGAGGATCGACTTTGTTTGACAATGGAGGGGGGAAAAATATAGGGCCTGACCGGGAATTGAACCCGGGACCTCCTCGATACTGCCCTAACAAGGAATCATACTACTAGACCATCAGGCCGATATTGGCTCTTTTATACTAACGTATGTATCAAGAAATTATCCAGCACTGGCGACGCGTCATTGCGCGCGTTCAAACTAATCTGGCATTCTCTGCATCACCTCATCCACCATGGACATCCATGCCTCAACATCAACAGGTACAATGGACCAACGCAGAAAAGATGCTCTCAAAGCTTACCGTGAGGTATTTTCTCCATAATTTCAAATGTTAGCTACCGGTTAAACTGATCATTTATTTCGGAACAGAAAATGCGGCAGCACGAAAAGCAATCTGAGAGTCTCAAAAATCGTACACCCGAAGCTTATGTAGACTAACATACCGCTTACTAAACATATAGTTCGTTTTTCACTGAAGGACCTTGAGAAGACATACGAGAAGACCGAGGATGATATTAAAGCCGTACAGTCTGTAGGCCAGATCATCGGAGAGGTTATGAAGCAATTGGACGATGACCGCTGTATGTGGCTATCTATTGTCTTTGTATAACTCAACATAATTCCGCTATAGTTATTGTGAAAGCCTCATCAGGACCCAGATATGTCGTCTCCTATCGCCCAGCACTACCAGTCGCAAAACTGAAAGCGAGTACTCGAGTATCACTCGACATGACCACCCTTACTATCATGCGGATCCTTCCTCGTGAAGTTGATCCACTGGTCTATAAGATGAGCATGGAAGATCCCGGAGATGCCTCCTTTGCAGGCATAGGTGGCTTGGGCGAGCAAGTACGTGAGCTCCGAGAGGTGTGTGGCTACATACTATATATCCCTATTTACCAGCAATTCATATCATCGACATAGATTATAGAACTTCCTCTCCACAGTCCAGAACTTTTCCAACGGGTTGGCATCAAACCACCAAAGGGTGTTCTTCTATACGGTCCTCCAGGAACAGGCAAAACTCTCCTCGCTCGAGCAGTTGCAGCTACTCTCCAAACCAACTTCCTCAAAGTTGTGTCATCTGCCATCGTTGACAAATATATTGGTGAATCTGCCCGCGTCGTTCGCGAAATGTTTGGCTACGCTCGTGACCATGAACCATGTGTTATCTTTATGGATGAAATTGATGCTATAGGTGGTAGAAGATTCTCAGAGGGTACGAGTGCTGATCGTGAAATTCAACGAACGTTGATGGAAGTACGTGGATCTGCATATTTTTTGAATCTCATGTGTTGAAGCCTCGAATAGCTACTGAATCAAATGGACGGCTTCGATGCACTCGGCCGAACGAAATTAATTATGGCTACAAATCGACCAGACACACTCGATCCTGCACTTCTCAGACCAGGTCGTCTGGATCGAAAGATTGAAGTTCCCCTTCCCAACGAACAAGCTCGACTGGAGATCCTTAAAATACATGCCAAGCCCGTCAACAAAGCCTCCGAGATTGATATGGAAGCCATTGTCAAGCTCTCCGATGGATTCAATGGCGCTGATCTTCGTAACGTCATCACAGAAGCTGGCATGTTCGCCATTCGTGATGACAGGGAGTTCGTCAACCAAGAAGATCTTACCAAAGCTGCACGTAAAGTTGGGGAGGCTAAGAAACACGAGAGTAAGGGATTCTGTCATTTACAACTATTATCACAGGCACTGATCTTCTCTTACAGCTAAGATGGAGTATTCCATGTAGATGTATTGTAGTATAGTATATCATTCCTCCTAATTGTTCCTTGCTATACATCCCATCTCGGATTCTGCGTCCATTACCATGGTGTCTGTCAAGTATGCCATACAAGATATACATGACAAAGCAATTCGTTTAAGTGAAGGATCATCAATTAAAATCGGAACAGTCCTTTCTTTTTCTTCTTTTCCTTCTCCTGGGAAACGTCTGAGAGAATGCTGGAGAATGATTGAGTAGGTGAAGGTTGTATGATCTTGCTGTGATTGGAGTGCTTTGGCACAGTGAGCTTATCGGGTTGATGACGTTGAGCTGGCTGTTGTGGTGGCGGGGCATCCTGTAAATAATATCTGTCATCGTAGTATTCCTGGTATGTCCTTTGCCCTTCACGAGCTTCTCGTAGGCCATTGGGGATAGCTTTTGAGCCTACTCCAGACAGATCGAGAACTTTGAGATCGTCGACAAATTGTTTAGGGGTGATCACATGAGTAGAACCTACAGATGACACTGAGCGGACTGTTCAGAGGAGAGATAACAAATTAACCAATGATGATATCTCTGTTCAGTGGTGCAGATAATTGGTAGGCCTCCCGGATTTCAGAATAGGTCATCCCACCAGCAACGAATACAATCAAGCGCTGTTTGTCGTCACGGACTGTTGAAGCAGTCCGAGGTGCTTTATGCCATGAAGGTTTCGAACTACGTAGTGAAGCGGTCGGTGGTGGCGAGCGGAGAGAAGGTGCCTGTGTTTTGAGGGGCGAATCCTTCACATAAGGAAATAGGAGCTCGTCAAGTTTGCCCGCCACATTATCCTATCAAAGAGCCGAAATGTGTGCAGCTGATACCAGATGGGTCGTGAGCCTACCTCAATAACTGTCCTCAACGCTGGTTTAAACCGAGATAGCTCGTATTCATCTTCTGAGCATGGTTTTTGCTTGATTTTCTTCTTTGTATCTTTGTCATTGACTCCCTGTTTCATTTCTTGTCAGAACAGGGAACCGTAATCTCACGCTCAGACCGCACTTTCGAAATCTTAACACCAAGACGGACCATCGCATTGACAGCATCTTGCTCAGGTATCGTCAGCCTCGCATGCTGATACAGTCTACGACGATCTTCCTCCGGGACACCGTCACGGTGTTGGATGTATAGCGCAATAATTCTGACTTTATTCACATTACTTCCAAGATAGTCAATATAGTGTCAACGGACAAGAGACATAAGTATACCTTACCTGACATCCTGGCTATCTAGAAGAGGGACCATCTCTTCGACAAGACTTTTCGGTGTCTTCCCTTCGGCTGTCAAGCCAGTTGCACAGCACTAGGGTAGCATTGACTGAACGCTGATGCAAATTTCAGAATTCCACCAACCTGCTCAACGTTACCGATCGATGGTAGACTGGCACGTTCGAAAATGGTCATACAATCTTGAGCCATGGTCGTATGCAAAGAGAACTGCACAACAAAGAACATAAAAAAGAGAAAGAAAAAACTGATGGTAAGAAATATACCGCTTCACGTTGTTCTTGATATTGGGGCAAACTGGCAAGCATGTCTTTCATATCATTTAGAGTGACCGCCCCTTCTCTGTGAACCATAATTTCAAATGCGTCCTTGAGAGGACCAGTGATTTACTTACCCTTGGAAGACTGCGTGCTCTTCTGTGAACTTGTTAAAGTCACTCATAATCTTGTCAATCGCCTCTCGCATATGCAAATGTCGGAGCTCAACCCATAATTTGTCATTGTCAGATATGGTAGCTGTCTTGTCCTCGTAAGCTCCTACGGCCGCCTGAAACTTATACCTGAGAGGAAAACGTTTTTTGGTTTCAAGACAAAAGTCTGAAGAAGAACGGTCACATACGCAAACTTCGTCCCATTCTCGATTGGAAGCAAATCATTTGCCATGGCTTGATACGTGAACTCATGAACGAATGGTGCAATCATATCCATTGTTCGGTCTGTGATAATCAGCGTTGCTCTCCCCTTGCTCATATCAGCTTTCTTATATCAATGAAATACCATGTAATGAACCTTCAGGTTAGCATCCGCGTCATAGCCACTAACCAGGACATACCCCAAAATCCGAATTGGTCTTCTTATACTCGTCCAGATCTTTCTGGACCATGAACGCCAACACCTTCGTCACAAATTCAGATTCAACTGCTTCATATGCACGAGCTTCAGCACCTCTTGCGAGATTCGTTCGCCAACGACCAGTGTTCTCTGGAGGTGGAGGTGGGCGTATCGTATTGTGTGGCTTCAGTGGGCCTAGAGGCTGATGGTTTGTCGGCATGTAGTATCGAATGTATGGAAATTCATTTAGTGTTATGCAGACGTTTGTTATCTTTGTGTCCTCGAGATCAAAATTGTAGAAGATTATGGAAATGAATGGGGACATACCATCTTACTAGTAAACCGCATATCTTCCAGCAATCGGTCCCTTGCACCTCTATACTGACCTTCGGAACGTGGAGGACTATACATGCTATAGAAGAAACTTGGTTCATTGATCGTGAATGTCTGCGCTTCAATTACTTACCACACCACACATTAGCACCTGCGCCACAACATGATCAGACCATGACTCACCCCAGAAGTTAATGAAGAGTTCTTTCAAAGCTTGTAAATGTGGTTCTGCCGGCGACGACGTCAACCTTTGGAATAACGGTTCCGCAAGTCCTATGTAAACCCAGATATAGCCCTATCTCCTTGACAAAAGAACACTGACATGAGACAGACCTTCAATGAAGAATAAGTGCGCTGCAGCATATTGCTTCTTCTCCGTAAAATCTCGAATGATGCGATCCACATTCTGGTTTGTGGGCATCAACAAATACATGGCCTCAAATTCAGGCTGAAGTTCACGATGACTTGTGATAGATTCGATGACTTGCATTCATAGAGTCGACCGCACAACAGACAATCACAAACATTTCAGGAGAACAATGATGAGGCAATACATACGAGTGACATTCTCTTGAAGGATATCGAACTGCTTCAACACCGACCCAAGCAGTTTCTGCGCAAACTCATCCACGACAAGGATCTTCCACCGTCCCGGAGGATTCACCGATCGGATAGCTTCCAGAAATTCTGTTGATCAGAACAGCCGAAAGTGGTGACACCGCGCCGCCATCAGTTCCCAACGACCTCTCAAGCTGACCAATGCACCTACTGTTCTTGACGATGTTAATTAGGGATGGCATTTGATCACTAGTGTACTGGAAAAGATGTTGATGGAGGAAATAAAGGAGTAGGCGGCGTGAAGATGGCCTTAAGATCTCAAGTCAGACGACATAAAAGATCCTTGGCGCAAGTGGCAACACAGCTTCTTTCTGCGGCTATCTCCGTTGACAACAATATGACTATGACAACACTCTATTTAACAAATAACAAGTCCAACTAAGGAATAATTTCATTATTTTCGTAATGGGTTTACGAGGAACATATGCATCATACGTCGATGGAATGCGGGTGATCCAAGTCCGTGCGGCTTCCTAGATAGAAAATATGACATGACGAAAAATTAAGGTAAACTAGAATCGATGAAAAATTAGAAGAGCGTTAGGGTACTCGTCGCTGCAGCCGCAGCCAGCAGAACAGCAAGTACTGAGCTTTGTATGAACAATGCGCTACTCGTTTCTCCGGTTCCTCTGTTAACCTCGGTCTTGCCGTCTCCATTAACATTGACCTGCGTCCTATTGGGGTATGGGAATGTCGAATTCTGAGTTGTCTCAAGATACAAATCGACGGCAGGAGTTTTTGTACATTCACCAATAGCCTTGAGGGTGTAAGGGGGATTGTGATTTAGAGCAGCATCAAGGGTATATCCAACAGCAAGATCAACGGTGGCTTCATGAACATCGTGTTGTAAAACAATGAAACTACGAGGCTCATCAGAATTTCTTCCCCTGTAAACAAAAACAACTACACACCCTGTGTCAATATTACTAGCGTTGTTCAAGATGGTCTGAAAAGTCTGGAAGGACTGAACACCCGTCACTTCGCCAGCAGCAACGCGCCAATCTTTGGATACCTCCCATTAGCTCACTCGCAGGTAATGAGAACGACTGTCACTTGCCATTTGTATCAAAGACACCACCGCTGGGAGTACGCGTCCACAAGATTGGGACCATGCCCATCGCAAGAGCGAGAGCGCGGATGCGATCATCTGCGATTACTGAATATATACAAGCTCTGACATGGTCCACTACATACCAATATCCCCATAAGGTGGACGCATAGTTGTTGGAGTAACATTGAGAACTTGTTTGATAGCCTTACGAGTCCAACCCAGCTCAGCAACAACCTCAGCATTGGTGAGCGACGTAAGGGGCTGAGTTACGCCTGATCTAAGTAACATGAACCTGTAGTCCCAGACGATAAAAATACCTTGTGGGACCAAGTATGCACACTGATTTCATGACCGGCCATATATTCTTCAATCAACACTCCAGGTCGCTCAATAACGCGAGAACCGACCACGAAGAAAGTAGCATGGATGTCTTTGCTGTTGAGAAAGTTAAGCACATTCTGAGCTGGAAAGCGGGTCATTTTACATGTTGCAGTCAGCGGATATACTGGCAACTTACTATACGGTCCAGGGCCATCGTCAAAACTGACACCCCAAGTACCTTTATCAGGGCACGCAGTGATATCTGACAAAAGTAGGCAATACAAATCATCAAGCCAAAGCAACGCACCAGTAGAACGAGTGTGACCACCACAAGTCCACCAGCCACGCTGTGCAGCCTGTGCAGCGGCTTCTATATCACCGGCACACGAACCGTCAGTAGTAGGTGGGATGTCAGGAATGTAGAAACCCTCCAACTCTTTCATCCACTCTTGAACTTCGGGAGAATCTGATCGGTTGCATTGACTTCAGCTGAGGCTTTCTCACTGTCAAGAAAGTACTCACTTGTGTCGGGAATACGATCTTGAGGAGGCCACTGCTTTGACTGGAAAACGACTACAAAATTCAACCTCCACACACGCACACATAGATTTGACTCACAAGGCGTAGGAAGACCAGGAGCACTAGGTACAGGAGGGGTAGCGCCGTGCTCGTAGGTGGCGCTGACCGCAAGGGTAGCTGCCAACGGCATACCGAACATAATACTAGCAAGAGGGGGAGCATTGGTAGCAGCTTGTGGCGTAGCGAAAGAAACGGGAGGAGAAGCAGCACTGGGAGCCACAGTCGAGGATGACAAGGAAGAGGAGGACAGGGCAAGATTTTGACGCCTATACAAAACCTTTCCATGTCCAGCAGCCAATGCAAAAGAGAGCTGAGCGATATAAAGAAAGACAAGGACGGAAAACTCCATGAACGAGGTGTTCAAATAATATGTGGTTGACAAAGGAGGGTGGGTGGGTGACAGCGCTGTAAGACAAGCAAAGAAGAAAAAGCCAATAGGGGGAAACAGAGAAAGAACAGTCGGCTTCCCAGACGCTCAAGAAATCAATAGACCCAGCGGTTCATGTGTCATTAATAAAGTTGAACCCTGCAAGTGGTCGCCAAGTCAGAATTACGACAAGTTATACACATAGGCCAAGCCTCCCTCCATTTCAAAGTCCCAATGTCAATGTAAAGGGACAAACAAAAAAAACCCTTCGCAGCATTGAGAAAAGTCCTGACGGGAACCCATGGATGAGTGGATTTCTTGTCTTCCCTGCCTCCAAGACATAAATTAGGCCCGATCTCGAGGTACTGGCGGATCATTCTCCTAGATATGTGAAGGGATGCAATTGACGCCAAATATCGACTTGCCCACGCACAAAAGCAGAGAAACAACATACCATTGTCAAAACACGCGACCGACTTTCCTCGGGCAACCTCTGGCCAAAACAAACAAACAAACGATTGATGTTGCCACATCTGTCGATATGCTTTGAAATTTCGTAAGATAAAGTAACGCTCACCACAAAAAAAAAAGATCAACAAACGTATACCGCTCTTGGGCTTAAGCGTGCTGCCGTCCATTAGAACTTTTCCATTCAAACGAGCAGAATCAGGCACAGCCCTACACTTCCAAGCACACAGTCCCAAAAAAAACCCATCTGTACACGACAAAAAAAAAAAGCCATGACCCAGATATACCATTGCATATGGACAAATAGTTATGGAATGTAAACTAAAACAAAATAAGAAAAAAAAAAACCACACACACAAAAAAAACAGCAAGAAAAAAAAACACCTCTCCCTCCCAACAAAGGAATCAAAGAGAGAAAAAAGAGAGAGAGATAAAATACGATAGCAACAGATCATCTCAACATCGATACACACTGCTTTCACAAAAAAAAAAGAAAAAAAAACGAAAGGATACACACTACACACACACACTAAACCTCACCGGGAGACCATCGTCCATGACGACCCACCACTACTATGCATACTCCCTCCATCCGGCACCACAACCGTATGCGAACTCTGACTCCCACTCACCGTCGATCCTCCTCCACTACCACTACCACCACCACCA